>Ga0207705_10000036_pt1 | contig 200787 bp, 195 predicted proteins | sample KBSC13metaG_FD_184314 | JGI IMG/M metagenome (GOLD analysis project Ga0207705, IMG submission 184314) | Corn rhizosphere microbial communities from Kellogg Biological Station, Michigan, USA - KBS C1-3 metaG (SPAdes) (version 2) | ecosystem: Host-associated > Plants > Roots > Rhizosphere >... | reverse complement strand
ATTAGGAGCCTCCTTTAGACTAATCGGTTTGATATTCCGGGGAAATATCCATTAAAAAATCCTGTCCGCACAAAGCAAACTGCTTCTATAAACACGTGGCTCCTATGGAGCCGTATGCAATCGTTTCGATAAAAAAACATTGCTCTTATTGAAGATGGCTCCATAGGAGCTTCCTGTTTATAGATAAAATTAATCAGTTTATGGCTCCATTAGGAGCCTCCTTTAGACTAATCGGTTTGATATTCCGGGGAAATATCCATTAAAAAATCCTGTCCGCACAAAGCAAACTGCTTCTATAAACACGTGGCTCCTATGGAGCCGTATGCAATCGTTTCAATAAAAAAAACGTAGACCCTTATTGAAGATTGCTCCATAGGAGCTTCCTGTTTATAGATAAAATTAATCAGTTTATGGCTCCATTAGGAGCCTCCTTTAGACTACTCGGTTTGATATTCCGGGGGGAAATATTCAATAAAAAAATCCTGTCTGCACAAAGCAAACAGGATTAAAATATCCTTTGATATAAAATGTCTCTCCTGCCCGGGGGAGATTTAGAGGGGGCTAATTATTTACCTAAAGCCTTGGTGATAGCCGCGTTGTTTTTATCCAACTGGCTGTTTTTTGGCTCTTTTGAACGGTTCCCCAGCTCTATGTTGGTAGCCAGTTTCAATTCTTGTACCTGTAAACGGGATACAGTTTTATTTTTTCTGTCTTTTCTCTTTAAACGTGTAACGCCCATGATGTTTTAATTTTAATATGATAAACCCGAGGTCGGAAGCGGATTCGAACCGCTGTACGAGGTTTTGCAGACCTCTGCCTAGCCACTCGGCCATCCGACCTTTTTTAAGGAGTGCAAAAATAGTAAATATTTATTGGCTGACAAGTTTATTTTTGTCGTTTTTGGGCATGAGTGGCCCTCTAAGGGTCAAAGGTCGGTAGAAAAAATAAATCAGAAGGAATTGTGTGCCGTAGGTACGGAACTATACCCGATGCTGTGTATTTCTGCTGACCTCCGAGCAGAATAACGCCGCGGCTATAGCAACATTCAACGATTCTGCTTTACCAATACGGGGTATAGTAATTGCTTCAGTGATCAATTTTTGTATCTCCGGCCGGATGCCGTTGCCTTCATTTCCCATCAATAACAGCCCTTCTTTACCAAAATCGGTGCTATAAATATTTGCGCCGTTTAGCAAAGCACCAAATACCGGGAGCTTTGCTGAGCTTAAAAATTTGGTTAGATCAGTGTAATGTACTTTCACCCTGGCAAGCGAACCCATGCTGGCCTGCACCACTTTGGGGTTGTAAACATCAACGGTATCTTCCGCACAAATAATGTCGTTGATCCCAAACCAGTCGGCGATGCGGATGATAGTGCCCATATTCCCGGGGTCCTGTATCCCGTCAAGCACTAAAGAGAAGCGGCCCTTAAACTGTTTTTCACTTAATAAAGGCCAATCAGGTATCTTTATTTGCGCAATTACATCCTGCGGTGTGCTCAGACTGCTGATCTTATCCAAATCTGTAACAGAAATTTCACACAAGTTTATTTTTTGCGATAATTTCAGCACTTTTGGATGGAATGCGGGAGTATGATAAACAGCCTCTAAATGGTAAGAGGAATCGATGAATTCAGCGATGGATTTTTCACCCTCTGCCAAAAAAAAACCATGTTCGCGGCGAAACTTTTTTTGTTGTAATGACTTTAATAAACTGATTTGGGATTTTGAAAGCATATAATAGCACAAAAGGTTACCGCCTTACAATATTAAGTATTCTTCTTGTCTTTCTGGTCTCGGGTTGCAGCCGCATCCGTCGCCTTACCAGCAACCAGGCGCTTGTAACAAAAATAACCATTAAGGGGGCGGATGATGAATTTGCGGAAGCTGCGGTAAACTATGTAGATAAAGATCAGCAGCCCAATAACTGGCTAAATCTTCAATTGTATTATAAATTCGGCAAAAAAGGGAAAAGGGATATAGGCGAACCACCAAATATTGTCGATACCGCTTTGGTCGAATTTTCGAGATTACAGATACAGAAATTTTTGCGGAACAAAGGCTATCTGAAAGCTACGGTAACCGACTCCATCAAAGTAAAAAACAAAAAGGCCGAACTGGTATTTTATGCGAACGAGGGCCCGATGTTCAAGTTCAGGAATTTCACCGACAGTATAGCTGATAAAAAGGTTAGGGCTTTGTTCCATCAATACCGGGGTACGGTTTCCCATGTCAGGCCCGGGCAACGCTATGATACGGATAGTTTATCGGCTGAACGCGATGACGTTTACCTGCTGATGAAGCGCAATGGTTATTACGACTTTCTAAGGCAGTACATAACTTTCGACACTGACACAACCTTCGGTAAAGGAGTAAGCGACGTAAAGATGATCGTAGTAAATCCATCGGGCCGATCATCGCATGCTGTTTATCATATCAACAACACACTGATAACAGTTTCAAATAGCAATGGACGAACGCCGGGCCATGCTGATACGCTGCAAGTGGACTCGCAATTCAAATTTGTTGATTATTCGCACAAATTTCAGCCGAGGATCATTACTATTTACGATTTTCAAAAGAAGGGCGACCTGTTTAATATCGATAAGCAAACGCTCACGACGTCCAGGCTCGCTGAATTGAACGTGTTCAGGAACGTGCCGAACCCGACCTATGAAAAACTACCGGATAGTACTAACCGGCTCAATTCCAGGATAGATATCGTACCCTTAAAACAGATGTCGGACAGGGTGGAGGGCGAGTTCTTGTTTAATGGCGGCCGCTACGGCTTTGACGTGGGCAATACTTTTACCGACAGGAATATATTTAAAACAGCCACCATCTTACAGGTAAAATTGGAGTACAGCACATTATTTGACAACGGTAGGAATTCAACCGTAAACGGTGCAGTTGAGAACCAGGAGTTTAAGATCGGCGCGACGGTGTCCTATCCCCAAATATTGACGCCCTTTGATTTGCCTATATTAGGGAAGCATGGGGTGCCCCATACCATCTTTTCAAGTAACTACTCGCTTTTTTTCCAAAAGGGCCTGGTAAAACGCCAGAGTTTTGATAACGCCATATCTTATATATTTGCCGAAACCTCCGACAAAATTCATACGGTAACACCCATCAACATTGAATTTTCTCAAGGCACAATTGATGCAACAGCAAGGAAAAGGCTGACCGATAGCGGTTATTACTCCTATGTTTACCTGATCGGCCGTACTATATTTACGTCGGGGTCGCAATATACCTACCAGTTAAACGCCAATAAATTAAATTCTTACAAAAACTTTATTTACTTCCGCGGCTCGCTGGATGTCGGCGGCAACACGCTCGCCTTATTAAGCAACGCGTTCAATACGCCGCGAGACAGTTCAGGTTATCGCACCTTCTTCGGGTACACCTTTGCCCAATATTCAAAAGCCGAGATCGACCTGAGATTTTATAAAAGCCTGGGCGGACAGCGGCAATTTATTTTAAGGTTCAATCCAGGCTTTGGTATACCATACGGAAACAGTCAATTGCTGGTATTTGAAAAGAATTTTTATACCGGTGGGGCCAACGATATGAGGGCATGGCTGCCGCGTACGCTTGGGCCCGGGCAGTTTAACAGGGGCATTGCCTATGGCGCAGATACCGCCACACGCAACCGGTTAAAATATCTTGATCAGTTTGGCGAAGTGAAATTCGTAATGAACGCCGAGTATCGCTATAAACTGGTCAATAATTTCTTTGGTTCAGTGTTAAAAGGCGCTTTCTTCATGGATGCGGGCAACGTGTGGCGTTTGCATAAGCAAAGTCAATATCCCAACGAGGAGATCAGGCTGAATAATATATGGCCGTCCACCGCTATAGGTATCGGAACCGGTTTTCGTTTCGATCTTGCCTTTTTTGTGTTCAGGCTCGATGCGGCGCTCAAGTTCAAGGATCCCCAATTCTCAGGGTCGGATCAATGGGTGCTCGTAAATCACTTTAACGAATTATTTCACAGCGGCCCTTTCAAAGCGGCTTACCGTAAGACGAATGGCGAAAGTTATAATTTCATGCAGCTCAACTTTGGCGTCGGCATGCCGTTCTGATCAATTATTGAATTTTGATTGAGGAAATTATTGAATGTCGTTTTCGTTAAACTTTATTGAACATGCTCTTCAATCCGTCGATGATGCTTTCGAAGAAGGTGCCAAATCCGAGATGATTGTGATAGTTGAAAAAGATGAACAGGACGAAGATGATAGCCGCAATGATAATGAACTTCTTAAATAAATAGCCAAGCACGATCAGCGTCACCGGGATAATCAAAAGCACTAACCAACTGATATGAATAGGAACCAGTTTGTCGCTCGTTTTGTAAACGTAGTATAGTATGGCGTGTGTGCCGTTTTCATTCTCGTGCTTGACATACAGGAAGGTTGACTTATCCAGTTTGTGCCGGTAAAAAGCAGTGCCTTTATCAAATTTCAGGCTCTCGTCGAATCCGTTTACCGAAAAAGCGAAGTTGCCTTTCACATTTTCCAGAATGTGATTAGCGGTGTCGGTAGCTACTATAGCGATCTCGTTTTGAGCGAAGGGGTTCTCCTTCACCACAAAATGGTTTATCGTCACTGTATCTGCGTAAGCGAGCACTATCGAAAAAAAGAATACTCCGATGATTAGGGTCAGTTTTTTCATAATATGGTATAAAAATAAGGTTTTATCAGAGTTCTATTCGCATCAGTTTTACTTCATCTTTCATTGTAGATGCAATGTGACAGGGATAGTCTGACGCAATATCCAGCCGCCGGATATGATAACTAATATTATCGTATTCAATACAATCCGCAACAACATCAACCGATGATAATGGCGTGTGAAAACCGCTGCCGATAGCCTTCAGGACCGCTTCTTTTCTCGTCCATAAATTGTAAAAGCCTTTAAATTCATCTTCATGCCCGTCAATGTAATCCCATTCATTTTTGGTGAAGTAATCGGGATATTCAGACAGGCTGATCGTTTTGACCTGCTCGATGTCAATACCAATTCTGCCGTGCTCCGTAGCACAGCAGATCACCCTTGTGCCCGAGTGCGATATATTAAAGTCGATATTCCCGTCAAAATAAGGGCGTTTGTGGGTATTGTATTGAAGATCTGACAACGACAGCCGACCGCCCATCTTTTTAAGAACTTGCAGCAGCAGTAGTTTTCCGGCTATTGATAGTTGCTTATCTATCCACCGCCGTTTGCGAAGGGCTGTCTGTTGCAGTTCCGGCGGGAGCAATAACAGCCTATCCGAAAGTTCCTGCTCGTCCCATTGCCTGGCTATCTCGCTATGGCAGCAAATTATCATGATCCAATATTATGTAAATTATAATATGTATTGTGATCTATAAATAAAATGGCACAAAATTCTCATCTGCCAGTTCGCATTTTACCAGCATGGATGTAAATAGGATGTCGCCAAAAATGTTTGCGATCGCGGTATCCGCGGCATCGCGGCCGGTGGCTAGTTTGATCAGGCCGTTCAGTGGCACCGGTTTGGTAGCATCAAACAATATCCACTCATCGTCAATATAGGCTTCAAAACAGGCATGGAATTCGCCAGGTTTTAATTGGTAGGCGTAGCCGGTGAAGTAGCGTGCGGGAATAGTTAGCGCCCGGCACAACGCGATCCCCAGGTGCGCAAAATCGCCGCAGACACCGACCTGTTCAGTAACGGTGTCATAGGCCGAGGTTTGCGCATTGCTGAAGCCGCTGCGGTACTTCACATTCTTATTGATCCAATTGACCATCCCGATCACTTTTTCGAAGGGATTGATAATGTGGCCGAACAGGCAACAAGTACCTCTTTCACCTTAATTGTTAAGCAATAAGTCATCTATATATTTATTGTAATTCGACGGCCAAAATAGTCAAATAAAATGGTTGGGAGGTTCACTTTCATCGATTAGAATCACGTCCCCATCTACACTTTTTCGGTCTGTATCTATAGTGCTTTTTTTATAGAATGGTTATAAGGTTATTTGAAATATTATTAAAGTACAACTTGACCAAACCCCTGTAAATAAAATAAATCTGTCCATATTATTTGGATATGAAAATAAAAACTGTATCATTGTGTCTAATTGACACTATGGTATTAATGGAACCAATTTTAACCGCTGCCCATTAGCTGGGATCAAACCAAATAAACTATCAAATGAAAAGAACATTACCGTTTATCTTAACTTCTGCCTGCCTGTTATGCTTCATCGGCATTAACGCATCGGCACAAAAAAAGGCCGCAGCCGCCGCTCCCCAACTGGGCAAAGCGCCGCTGAAAGAAGTGATCAAAGCCCTGACCCTTGAAGAAAAAGCCAAATTAGTGGTAGGCATGGGCTTTAAAATGCCGGCAATGCGCCCTCGCCCCGCAGCTAAAAAAGATACCGCCGGCGCAAATACCATAGCCGCGGCAACGCCCCCGGCTTTCACGTTGCCGCCAACCGACCCAAAAGATAATGTTCCTGAAAAAGTGCAAGGCGCGGCAGGACGCACACACGCTATCAAGCGCCTGGGCATACCTTCGATCACCGTATCTGACGGACCTGCGGGCGTCAGGATAGATCCTATCCGCAACGGCGATAGCTCAAAAACTTATTATGCCACAGCTTTCCCGGTGGGCACTTTGCTGGCCTCCTCCTGGGATCCCGCACTGGTACATCGCGTAGGCGAAGCATTCGGCAGCGAGGTGCATGATTATGGTGTGGATGTACTATTGGGCCCTGGTGTAAATATTCACCGTAATCCATTGGGCGGACGTAACTTCGAGTATTATTCGGAGGATCCTCTGGTTAGCGGCCGTACCGCCGCCGCGTTGATCAACGGTATTCAATCGCAGGGTGTGGGAACATCCATCAAACATTTTGCAGTCAATAACCAGGAAACCAACCGCGGTAGCGTAAACGTAATCGCGAGCCAGAGGGCATTACGTGAGATATACCTGAAAAATTTCGAGATCGCTATTAAGGCTTCTCGCCCATGGACGGTTATGTCGTCATATAATAAAGTGAACGGCCCTTATACTTCTGAGAACCGTGAGCTTTTGACTACCATATTGAAAGGTGAGTGGGGCTATAAGGGTTTGGTAATGACCGACTGGTTCGGCGGCCGTGATCCGATTGGCCAGATGAACGCCGGTAATGATCTTTTAATGCCCGGAACACCTGCGCAAACCAAAACCATCATCGATGGAGTAAATAGCGGTAAAATAAAGATGGCGCAATTAGACGCCAACGTTGAACGCGTGCTGACCCTGGTATTGAAATCACCGGAATTTAAAAAATATAAATACTCAAACGCTCCAGATCTGAAAAAGAACGCGCAGGTATCGCGCATGGCTGCAGCGCAAGGCATGATCCTGCTGAAGGACGATGACAGGTCGCTGCCGCTGAAGGGTAAAAAGATCGCCCTTTTTGGCAATACGTCGTACGACCTGGTAGCAGGTGGCACCGGGAGCGGAAACGTGAATAAGGCTTATACCATTTCGTTGGTGCAGGGGCTTACCAACGGTGGATATACCGTCGATAATAACCTGAAAAACGCGTACCAGACCTATATAGGCGACGCAAAGGCCAAACAGCCGCATAACGCTATGTCGTTCTTCATGCTGCCGCCGCCGATCCCGCAAATGGAGATCGGCCAGGATGTGCTGGCGCAGCAGGTGGAAAACGCTGATGAAGCGATTATAACCATCGGCAGGAATGCGGGCGAAGGCGCCGACCGTAAGGTGGAAAACGACTTCAACCTGATGGACTCTGAAAAAGCGCTGATCAAAAACATTACAGACGCCTTTCATGCAAAAGGTAAAAAAGTGGTTGTAGTACTAAATACCGGCGGCGTTGTTGAAACCGCTAGCTGGCGCGACCAGGTTGACGGTATTTTACTGGCATGGCAGCCGGGCCTGGAGGCGGGCAACGCTATTACCGACGTATTGAGCGGCAAGGTGAACCCATCGGGTAAGCTTGCTACTACATTCCCGGTGAATTACAGTGACGATGTTACGGCAAAAAACTTCCCCGGAAAGGAGTTGCCACTACCAGCAGGCCAGACACCCAACAGGATGATGGGCCGCCCGGCAGAAGTTACTTATGAGGAAGGTATTTATGTAGGGTATCGTTATTACAACACTTTTGATGTAAAACCGGCATATCCTTTCGGCTATGGCTTATCCTACACCAAATTCAAATACAGCGGTCTGACATTGAGCGCCAAAACACTTAATGGTTCCATTACCGCTACCGTAACCGTTACCAATACCGGCGATGTCGCCGGGCGCGAAGTAGTGGAGGTTTACGTAAGCGCGCCAACAGGCGATTTGCCGAAACCATCGGAAGAGCTGCGCGCATTTGGCAAAACCAAAACATTACGTCCGAAGGAATCGCAAACACTAAGCTTTACCTTGACCGCCAAAGACCTGGAATCATTTGATACCGCACACTCGGCATGGGTTGCAGAAGGCGGCGATTATACGATTAAGATCGGCGCATCTTCTACGGACATTAAAAAGACGGCTAAATTTAATCTGCCAAAAACTGTAGTGCTTGAGAAAGTACACGACGTTTTAAAGCCGCAGGTTGAGATCACCGAATTGAAAAAATAGCACATACATTAACTGATTTATATTGAACACCGCTTCCCGTTTTACGGGGGCGGTTTTTTTATTTGTAAAATGCTACTTTTAAAAAACTTTTCCCCCTGGAAACACCTGTCGCACCGGCTCAAAAATCGCAGACCATTGAATGGATAAGCAACCTTCGCGTTATAGCATTGTTCGCTGTTATCGTATTGCACACTGCCTCGTTGCTGTTAATGCAATACAATAAGGTGTCTTTAAGCGATTGGCTGGCCGCCGATCTCTATAATGCTTTATCGCGTTTCGCCGTTCCGGTTTTTGTGATGATCAGTGGCGCGCTATTGCTGAACCGGGAATATGAATTGGGCGGTTTCCTCAAAAAACGTTTAACCCGGATCATCTGGCCCTTCCTGTTCTGGAGCCTGGTTTATGTCAGCTATTCCTGGTACGACGAAGAGCTTGATTTTAACGCTGATGTTTGGCACAATGTAACCCTCGTTTTGCACCAGCTCAAATACGGCGCCTATTATCACCTGTGGTATGTGTATATGCTTATCGGCCTGTATTTGATCATACCCGTCATCAGCAGGTTTGTTCGCAACGCGGCCGAAAAGGAGATCCAATACTTTCTGGTGGTTTGGTTCGTAGTGATCGCTTTTACCCAGCCCTATTTGTCACGGTTTTGGCCGCAGGTTGATGTGCGTTATTTTACGGGCTATATCGGTTATTTGGTTTTGGGATATTACCTCGCTTATAAAGAACTGCCTCAAAAAGGGCTTAACCTGCCCTTATGGATCTTCTATATCATGTGCCTTGGCGGCATCACGGTTGGCACCTATTTCATCTCGGTAAACACCCATTCGTTGAGTACGCTGATGTACGAACCGCTCGGGCCGTTCGTCATCTTATATGCTTCGGGCATATTTTTGCTGGCGAGGGTCACTGTTTTTCATTTGCCTGCATCGTTTACCAGCTTGCGCGATATAGCCGGGAATTATAGTCTTGGCATTTATCTCTGCCATGCCTTGTTCCTTACGCTGATGGACGACTGGGGCATCAGCTACAAGCTTTGCAACCCTTATATCAGTATACCGGTAACCGCGCTGGTGTGCTTTATCCTCTCTTTTATACTGATTTTCATGCTAAGCAAGATACCGCTCATAGGTAAATACCTTGCGGGATAAGATAGTAAAAGTCATTCTCCGGGGAGCGATTTACGGTGAGGCTATTTAGGCGAGGTTTTTTCCTATCTTTGAGGATATTTTTGAAATTATTTGACATTCCTAGATTTTAACTTTAACGAGCACCTCACCGAGGGCATCCTGAGCATGGGCTACCAAACGCCTACGCCAATACAGGAAATGGCGATACCGCTGATATTGGAGGGTAAGGACCTCATTGCCTGCGCCCAAACCGGCACGGGAAAAACGGCTTCGTACCTTCTACCCGTACTTCACAAGATAGCATTGGCCGACGAAGGGCACAAAACCACCGCGTTGGTGCTGGCTCCCACGCGTGAATTGGCACAACAGATCGATCAGCAGGTTGAAGGGCTGGCCTATTTCACGGGCTTAAGCTCTATCGCCGTTTATGGCGGTGGCGATGGCATCGTTTACGAACAGCAGCGCCGCGGCATACAAAATAAGGTCGACATACTGGTTGCAACGCCAGGCAGGTTGATAGCGCACCTGCAATCAGGTGTTCTTAAGCTCGACCATATCAAATACCTGGTACTTGATGAAGCCGACCGAATGCTGGATATGGGTTTCCTGGACGATATTATGCGCATTATCCGCGATATACCGCAGCACAGGCAAACCCTGCTTTTTTCAGCCACCATGCCGGGTCCGATACGGAAACTGGCAGGTTCGATCATGAAAAACCCCGAGCAGGTCAACCTGGCAACCTCGCAGCCCGCCGAAGGTATTAACCAGCAGATATACAAAGTTCACAGCGAGCAAAAATCAAAATTGGTTACGCTGCTGCTGAAAAACGGCAGCTATACAAGTACCATTATATTTGCCAATACCAAAGACGAAGTAAAAAGACTGAGCCGTGAATTGAAGGGAGCAGGCATCAAGGCCAATGCTTTCCATTCGGATTTTGAACAAGCCGAACGTGAGCAAATACTGCTCGATTTTAAGAACCGTACCTTGCCTGTCATCATTGGTACCGATGCGCTTTCGCGTGGCATTGACGTGGAAGGGATCGACCTGGTGATCAATTACGATGTGCCGTCCGATCCGGAAGACTATATTCACCGTATAGGCCGTACCGCCCGTGCTGAAACTACAGGTACCGCTATTACCTTAGTCAACAGTCGTGATTCTCGTAAGCTTAAAAACATTGAGCAGTTAATAGGTAAGTCTATTACCGAAAACCCTTTGCCCGCCGAGCTTGGAGCAGCACCTTTAACCGAGGAACGTAAACCGTTCGACCAGAGAAGGAATAATAACCGCAACAAGTTCAGGAAAAATAAAAACCCGGGTGGCGGCAAGCACGGCCCCCGTTCCTAGGACAAAGCCCGTTACCGCCTAAATTTTATGAAGAAGAGCCTATTACTTTTTGTCATCGCCATATCTATTCTTTCTTGCAGAAAAGGACAGCCGCAAGTAACCACTTATGCGGGGAGCGGAGCAGGGGGATCAAGAAATGGTAGGGTGAATGAGGCTTCATTTTTGAACCCAATGGGCGTAGCCGTCGATTCCAACGGGAATGTGTTTGTGGCCGATTCGCGTAATAATTTAATACGGAAGATAAGCGCGGATGGCATTGTTACCACTTTAGCAGGCAGCGGCAAGGAGGGGGCGACGGATGGAACTGTAGCTTCAGCTTCGTTTTTCTTTCCTGTAGCAGTAGCCGCCGGTGCCGATGGGAATGTTTATGTCGCGGATACGCATAACAGCCTGATACGTAAAATAACACCGGCCGGTATCGTATCAACTATTGCCGGGGAACTTACCGCTGCTACAAAAGATCATCCCGATAGCCTGCGCAGGCTCGATAATCCGTATGGTATAGTGGTTGGTAAAGACGGAACGGTTTACTTCACCGACTGGGAACGAAACCGGGTGCGCAAAATAAGTCCGGATGGGAAAATGAGCATAGTTGCGGGCGGAACTGATCACGGATCTGAAGATGGTATCGGGCAGTCGGCCTCGTTCTTTTTGCCTCAGGGTATAGCCATTGATGAAAAGGGCAACTTATATATTGCCGATACCTATAATAACATCATCCGGAAGATATATCCGAATGGAGCAGTGACAACGCTGGCAGGCAAACCGGCTAAAAAGGGTAAGCATAACACCGGATCAAAGGACGGCAAAGGACCCTCTGCATCTTTCTCAAAACCATGCGGCATTGCGGTAGATAAAAATGGAAACGTTTATGTAGCCGATGTGGGCAATAATAAAATACGCAAAGTAACCCAGGACGGAACAGTCACAACTTTCGCCGGGGCGGGGTTGCGGGGCTCGGAAAATGGCCCGGCTGGAAAAGCCACTTTCAATCGTCCTTTTGGCGTAGCCGTGGACAAGCAGGGAAATGTCTACGTGGCTGATTATCAAAACAACCTGGTCAGGAAAATAGGTTTTTAGTTGATTAATTAAAAAGTTAGTTATACCTTGGTATAAGCTAAACAGGAGCGATCATCCCGGTTTTGGGCCTCTTTTGATCACCCGGAAAACCTTAATTCAAATATGTCATTCAGATCGTTGTTATTCATCGCTATCGCCGTATGCTGCTTTGGCTGTAAAAAGAGGGAAAAGCTTACGCTCGCGGGGCCTGCAGGCCCGGGAACAACAGGGAGCGATTCGGTCAACGTTCAGCATATTTCGGTGCTCACGCAGCATAATGATAATACCCGGGCCGGATTGAACAATAAGGAAGCAGCCCTGACTACGGCGAATGTCAGGCCGGGAGGTTTCGGGATGCAGTTCCTCATGAATGCGGATGATGACATCTATGCACAGCCGCTGATAGTTGGTAATTTGCATATTGGTAAGGGTGTGCACAATGTCGCGTTTATAGCTACCGTGAACAACACGGTTTATGCCTATGATGCTGACAAACAAGGGAGCCCGCTATGGCGGGTGAACTTTACCGAAAAAGGTATGAACCCGCCTAACACGGTTCAGCTCCAATCCATAGTTTGGTGGTGCAATCCATATACGGATTTTAAGTATAATATCGGTATAGTCGGAACCCCGGTAATAGACTCGGCCGCGCAAACGATGTATTTTGTAGCCAGGAGCCAGGACGGGGCAAAATTCTACCAATACCTGCATGCGGTTAATATCACCGACGGCAGCGAACGGCCGGGCAGCCCGGTGCAAATACAGGCAAGTGTGCCCGGTACCGGCGATGGCAGCAGAAATGGTATCGTATATTTTGATCCGAAGCTCAATAACCAGCGACAGGGCCTTGTGCTGGTCAACGGCGTTGTTTATATCAGCTATTCCTCGCATTGCGACCTTAACCCTTACCATGGCTGGATACTCGGCTATGATGCGCACACGCTGCAGCAACGCTATGTATATAACGATACGCCTACAGGGGAAAACGGCGGTATATGGGAATGCGGCATGGGCATCGCGGCCGATGATCAGGGTAATTTGTACGTGACCACCGGCAATGGAACGGTGGGCCAGGGGAATTTATTCCTGGAATCTTCAAATGGCACGTTTGAAAATACGTCCAACCCTAATCCGACTGATCTAACGAATAGAGGGGAAAGCGCTTTGAAACTTACACCTTCGGGAAATACCCTGGCGATAGCCAGCTATTTTACACCAACCAATTACCTGGATCTGAATATTAATGACCTCGATTACGGTGTCATGGGAACGCTCTTGATACCCAATTCAAATTATTACTTTACAGGCTGTAAGGACGGGAATCTATACTTGCTTGACAAGGACAACATGGGCGGTTATTCGCCTACCGGCAATCAAAATAAGCAAACAATACCGTTTACCGCCACCATGCGCTGCCATCCGGCCTATTACCGGGGCAGTACCAACGAATTCGTTTACTTATGGCCCGAAAATGAACCGCTTCATGCATTCGCTTTCAACAGATCGGCCGGGTCGCTTTCTTATGGAGCTATTTACAAGGCGCAAACAGGCCCGCAGAATTTTGGCGGCGTGATATCGGTATCTTCTAACGGAACAAAGGATGGTACCGGAATTGTATGGGCAGCCTATGGTGAGAACGAGTCGCCTAACGCAGCATACTATCCGGCTTATTTTGGTGTTCTCAGGGCATTCGACGCCAATGACATTACTAAGGAACTTTGGAATAGCGATATGCGGCGTCAGGATGCGCCAGGTGTATGGGCTAAATATTGTTCCCCTACTATAGCAAACGGTAAAGTTTACCTGGCTACTTTCTCGGGCCAGGTTGTGGTTTATGGGCTCATCAAATAGTATCGGCATTGTGAAATTGCGGGTAACGGGTTCTTTCGTTACGCGCTAAAAACCTATATTGCATCGTTTTAGCAAGATAAACTATTAAACCATTTCATGAGTTGCAAATACCTGACCAGAAAACTTATAGCCCTGACATTCTTATCAATTGTTTTTTTTGGCTGTAAGAAGAAGGAAAAAGTTCCACCGCATACCGGCGATACTACCTTTGTTGCCAAACCAAACTTACAGCATATATCAGTACTCACGCAGCACAACGACAATAACAGGGCTGGCCTTAATGACAAGGAAACGGTATTAACCACATCAAACGTCAATACAGCGAAATTCGGCAAATTGTTCTCCCTTGCCGTTGACGACCAGACGTACGCACAGCCACTGGTTGTGGGAAATTTAACTCTTGGCAGCGGCACCCATAATGTTGTTTTTATTGCCACGGTAAACAATACTGTTTATGCCTTTGATGCGGACAATGGTACTCCTTACTGGCACAAGAATTTCACTGTTAACGGTATGCGCCCTACGGCAGCCGCAGATATGAATTCGTCCTGGTGTACGCCTTATACCGATTTCTATAAAAATATTGGCATAGTTGGCACGCCGGTGATCGATTCTGTAGCACAAACCATGTATTTCGTGGCACGCAGCACAGATGGTAACAGTTACTTCCAACACCTGCACGCTATCAATATTCTTACCGGCGAGGAACAAGCGGGCAGCCCGGTGCAGATCAGCGCCAGCATGAACGGGACAGGTGACGGAGCGGTAAACGGTACGGTAAGTTTTGATCCCAGGCGCAATAATCAGCGGCAGCCGTTGCTACTCCTCAACGGAGTAGTATATATCTCATTTTCCTCGCATTGTGACTGGAACCCTTATCACGGGTGGATATTGGGCTATGATGGTAAGACCCTCCAGCAGAAAAGCATGTATAACGATACGCCAAGCGGCGAAGGCGGCGGTCTTTGGCAAAGCGGTATGGGCATAGTAGCCGATCCGCAGGGGAATATTTATGTGGTTTCGGGTAACGGAACCGTGGGCGAGGGGGGGCATTTTCATGTATCCGGCAATGGCACGGACGAACAAACCGCAAATCCAAACCCTTCTAACACGGAGAATAGGTCGGAAAGCGCGATCAAACTTACGCCATCCGGCTCGACTCTGGCCGTAGCGGATTTTTTTACACCAACAAATTATCTTGACCTGAACAACAACGACCTTGATTACGGCGTGATGGGATCCTTCCTGATCCCTAACTCCACTTACTATGTCACGGGGTGCAAAGACGGCAACTTGTACATATTGAATACCGCTAATATGGGCGGCTACTCAAGCGTGTCGAACCAGGTGGTACAAACCATTCCGCTGAATGTGAACCTTCATTGCCAGCCGGCCTATTACCAGGGCGCCGGCAGCGGGTACATGTATGTCTGGTCAGAGAATGATCAGCTGCGGGCATTTCAGTTCAGCAACGGGAAATTCGCTACCACACCCAAGGTTTCGTCGCTCCAGGGGCCTGGCGGTGATTGCGGTGCAGATATATCGGTCTCCTCAAATGGTACAACCAGTGGTACCGGCGTTGTGTGGGCCTCCTATGCCCTCAACGGGAATGCTGGTGCCGGGCTTTGTGCGGGCATATTACGCGCATTTGATGCCAATGATATTACCAAAGAACTTTGGAACAGCGGCCAGGTATCAGGAGATTACCCTGGATTTTATGGTAAGTACAGTTCGCCGACGGTGGTGGACGGTCACGTCTATTTAGCCACATTCTCTAACCAGGTTGTTGTATACGGCTTAAAATAGCGGGTATTACTGCTTATTTTTTTTCAGTAATTCGTCGGTAAAATGCTGCCTGGATTTTGGCTTGGAAAATTTTTCGGCATTGAACGACGCCGAATTACCTTTGGGAATAGTCAGGCTTTTCCATTCGTTACCGGCAACCATTTTTGCAATATAAACCATCTGGCCCACGTGGTATGGATAATGCGCCAGTTGCCGGTTAATCGCTTCCATAACCGTATGCCCCTGGTTGCGTATATAAATGATCTTTTGGAGGTCGTCGCCGGTTAACTGTCCAAGCGCGCCCAGGAAACATTGCCACCCCTCGTTCCACTTTGCCAGTAATTCCACTCTTGTGCGAGCATCATTTTCAAATTCGGCATCGCGGTCGCGCCATTCTTTTTCGCCGTCAGTTGTGAGGAAATCAGTCCATCGCGAAAGCATATTACCCCAAAGGTGTTTAACGATGATGGCGATACTATTACTCTCTTCGTCGTATTGCCAGAACAATTTTTCATCGGGCAACTGTTCCATCGCCCGTTCGCCCAGCTGTTTGTAATATTCAAACTGCTTGATCACACTTTCAAGATAATCTTTATTCATGATCCTCATCATTTCTGCGCAAATTAAGATCGTAATAGCATAAATTTGTCAATACAAAATCATTAAAACTTAAAGTCTATGATCAACCCAGAAGATGAAGTTCCGTTCGATGATTCGGACGACCTCGATAAAGAAGACCAAATGAGTCAGCAGGATATTCATGCTACTGGTGTAGAGCCGGATCCCGAAGAGCTTGAAGAAGGTAAAAACGCGGATCCTGACTTATTGCAGCAATCTTTTGATGCGGCGGAATCAGCGTATACACTCAAAGTGGACGACAAGCCGAAGAAGAAAGATGGTAAGTAGTACAAACCGCAGCGACGGGTTTTAACCCATCGCTGCGGTTCGTTTTAACGGTTCCAGCCTGCGCCAGCAGTAATAGATGACGAGCAATGCCGCCAGGAATACCAATGGCATGATGGCAAACATGGTGCTATCCCGTACACAGAGGTGTGATACCGATGCTCCAATAAGCGTGAAGGCAAAGCCCGCGAAGGCCCATTCCTTAACCAATTTGAACTTATTCTGAAGTAAGGCGATAATCCCAGGCAGTTTCAGCACTGCCAGGACGGGCATTAGGTAAGGCGGGGTAGCCCATAGCATGCATTGCGTCAAACGCCTGCTTTTGCCATGGATAGGCCGTCTATTGCGTCACCGATATGAAACAGGCAAAACAATGCCAGCAATACCCAATAGCGTATTTTAGTGGTTTTAGTGCTCATGACGTTTATTATTTCATGTTTGGATCGTAATTGATCATCCAGCGCACGCCGAATTTATCCGAGAACATGCCGAAGTAGCCCCAGAACTCTTTTTTATAAGGCGCCTCGATCGTGCCACCTGCTGAAAGCCCGTTATAAAAATGCATCGCTTCCTCCTCACTCGTCGCGTGAATGGATAAGCTGAAATTGTTTCCCATTTTTAGGGTCTGCCCCTGCGATTCGAGCATATCCGTAGCCATCAGCATGTTGCCATTGCCGATGGGCAGCGCTATGTGCATGATCTTATCCTGATCTGGTCCGGTGGCATTAGGTCCCCCCATGTCTTTAAAGCGCATCACAGTCACGAATTCGGTGCCGAATACCGACTTGTAGAAATTGAAGGCTTCCTCGGTATTGCCCTGGAAGTTTAAATAAGCATTTACTGTTGCCATTGTCGTGTTGTTTCAATTGGTTGCCGATGAAATTAAATAGTTATTTGTAATTTTTGATATGATCAAGAATATTATTGAGTTGGTGTATATGCCTTTTAGTGTGCACGATAGTAAACCAAATGAATTCTTTTTTCGAAAGCATGCCCAATGTAGGCATTTCGAACATGGTGCAAATAACATCCAGGTCGTTTGACTCCGCAGCAAGGATGATTCGATCAAATACCTCCCCGAGCGAAGATATCAATACCTTTTTTTCTTTCGGCTTATCAGAAGGCACAATAAAATCCGGTGATTTCAATTTCATATCGAAGTTCAAAAAAATATCGCCAAGCAATTTTATATGCTGTTCCGGATCTCTATCGGCCAATTTTACGGACCCGTATAGCGCATCGGCAACGCCCGATGCCGACAAAAACACGTGCTCTGCTACCTGACCACCCGTCCAGCCTCCAACGGCAGGCACACTATTGAAGTTTTGCTCTGTATAACGATCCAACGCCTTCAGCAGCGCAGCTTTAGTTGAAAACAATTCATTTGACAGGTCGTTTTTCATATTTATTTTGGTTTACTAATTGAATGATGCAAATTAGTGTCATTAACCAGGTTTTGAAACGCTCAAATCCGACAATCTGACGGGTTGTTTGCGACAGGCCTTACGCCGTAATTTTGATATATGAAGACAGTAGCTATACTGGTACCCGAAAGCGCAGTTTTACAGGGCATAGCCGATCCACGCTACCTGTTTACAGCCGTTAACCAATTTTTGAGCAATGCCGGTAAACCCCCGTTGTTCAATGTGCAGCTGGTGGGACTGACTAAGGAAGTTAAGCTTAACGCGGGTACATTTTCAATTCATACCGACCTGCTGCTGGATGAGTTGAAGAAAGCCGACCTGGTTATCGTACCGCCATTAAGCGGCGATCTGAAGGCAGCGATCAAAGTGAATAAGGATTTTATCCCCTGGATAGTGGATCAATATCAAAAGGGTGCCGAAGTGGCTAGTTTATGCCTGGGCGCTTTTCTTTTGGCAGCTACCGGGTTATTGAACGGAAAAAAATGCTCTACGCATTGGCTGTTTGCTAACGAGTTCAGAAATATGTACCCTGATGTGGACCTGGTTGATGAAAAAGTGATCACCGAAGAAAAAAATGTTTATTCCAGCGGCGGCGCTAATTCTTACTGGAACCTGCTATTGCACCTCGTAGAAAAATATACCACCCGCGAAATGGCGATACTGGCCTCCAAGTTTTTTGTGATCGATATGGGCCGTAACGACCAGTCGCCCTTCATCATTTTCAAGGGGCAAAAGGACCATGAAGATGAGGTGGTAAAAAATGCGCAGGAGTACATCGAACAGAATTTTCAGCATAAGATATCTGTCGATGAACTGTCGGACAAATTCAGCGTGGTGCGCCGTACGTTCGAACGCAGGTTCAAAAAATCAACGCACAACACCATAGTCGAATACATTCAGCGGGTAAAAATAGAAGCGGCCAAGAAAAGTTTTGAAAGCAGCCGCAAAACTATTTATGAGGTGATGTACGACGTTGGCTATACCGATGTCAAGGCTTTCAGGGATGTATTTAAAAAAATAACCGGCATGCCGCCTGTCGAGTATCGTAATAAATATAACAAGGATGCGGTGATCGCCTGACCCGTTGATAAACCGCTTACGCCCGGCTGTTGCTTGATGCAGGTCTTATTGTATAAAATTAGGACCACTACTTCTTGCGATCTTGGTTTGCATCAGCGCTTCCATTAGTTTTACCTTGTTCTTAGCTTCTTCAACCTTCGGGCCGGTAAAGTGTTCTTCCAGCGTTTCGAAGAATAAATTTTGCCACCTTGCAAAATGTTCGGGGGTTAAACGGTGTTTTTTATTTAGTTCGATGTGTACACGCATCGTATTGCCCCTGTACGTGGCAGAGCCCAGCAAAACCGATTCCCAGAAATCTATCATGATGGGGATATGGGTATCCCAGCGGAAAAGTAATTCGTTGTTAAATATATCGCCGATAAGATCATCGCCCCTTACTTTTTCGTAGAAACGTTCTACCAGCAGGCCAATATCTTCTCTTGTCTCTATTCCCTTTCGTGGCGCCATTATTGTGCAATGTTAACAATTATTTCGTGGTAAACATGTCATTTCTACACCACTAACTATTAGTTATTTGTAAAAAACGTATAACTAATAAGAAGCCGCTCACGTAAAAAGAAGCTAGAGTGAAGAATAGCCACTAAATGCTGATTATAACAACATTACTCCTGATTAATGTCTAAATCTGATAACCCAATGTGCAGTTTGATAAAGCTGGGCTCAAAATGCGTGCTTGTTGCCGTGCTGGCAGCGCTTTCCTCATTTTCATGGGGTCAGGGCCAGCAATTGCATTTTACACATATCGGTACAGCTAACGGACTATCCGACCTGGATGTTAACGTTGTTTTGCAAGACAAGCGCGGTTTTATGTGGTTCGGAACTAACGATGGCCTAGATCGTTATGACGGCTATAAGTTCAGGGTTTATCGTAACGACCCGAAGGATTCGACAACAATTAGCGGCAGCTATGTCCAGGATATGGCCGAAGACCATAAGGGTAATATTTGGATATCGACCGAAGGCAGCGGCTTAAATGAGTTTGACAGGAAAACCAACCGTTTTCATCATTATCGTCATGATAGTAAAAATATCAATTCGATATCTGGCGATCTGGTTACCAAGATTGTCGTAGACGATTATGGTATAGTATGGATAGGTACGCTGCATAACGGCCTGAATGCTTTTGATCCAAAAAGAGGCATATTTCTACACTATACCCATAAGCAGAACGACCCTTCGAGTATCGCCGGAAATGAAATAAGCGCGCTTTTTAAGGATAGCGAGGAAAACATCTGGATAGGAACCGTAAATAACGGTCTGAGTAAATTTGACAGGAAAACGCACACTTTTGTCAACTATACGCATGCGGACAAAAATAAGGAGTCTATTTCCGCAAACCGGATAACAGCTATCTTTGAAGATAGCGACCATAAGCTGTGGGTTGGTACACAGGAAGCGGGTCTTAACCTGCTCAATAAGGGAAAAGGAACTTTCAAACATTGGATGCACGATTCGCGCAATGCCAATTCATTAAGCAATAACAGCATACAAAACATAGCCGAGGATGATAATCACAATATATGGGTAGGTACCGAGAACGGTGGCTTAAGCATATATTCTTATGCATGGGACCAGTTTTTTACCTATGCGCATGATGACGTTGACAATACCAGCCTTGCCAGCAACTCGGTAGACGCTATACTGAAGGATAAAGACGGCAATATGTGGTTGGGCATTTTTGGCGGCGGTGTTAACCTGTATAAGAGAAATACGTCCGATTTTACGCACTACAAACATAACTCGCTTCCAACCAGTCTTTCCAATGATTTTGTGCTCAGCATGTTCGAGGATGATAATTATAAGATATGGGTCGGTACTGACGGGGGCGGTTTGAACATGTTCGATCTTAAGTCGGGCAAATTTACCGCCTACAAACACCAGGATAATAACAAGAGCAGCATTTCCGGCAATAACATATTGACGATCAAACAGGACGATCAAAAAAATCTTTGGATAGGAACCTGGGGCAATGGCGTGAGTATAATGGATCCCCATACCCGCACGTTCCGGACGCTCCGTCATGATCCCCTGAATCCGAATAGCATTAGTGGTGATAACGTATACGCGGTAGCCGAAACACCTGATAAAAAGATATGGCTGGGTACTTTTGGCGATGGCCTTAACGTTTATGACCCTGCCACAAAAAAATTCACGCATTTCAAGAACGATCCGGCCAATCCTAAGAGTTTGGCTTGCGACAGGATAAACGCCATGTTGTGCGACAGTAAAGGTAACCTATGGCTTGCCACTGACGACTCGGGATTATGCCTTTTTGATACGCGTAACTTTACCTGCACCAGCTTTAAACACGATGATTATCGTAACAGCATAAGTAATAACACCGTATCATCGATATTTGAGGATCATTTGGGGCGTATTTGGGTAAGTACAATGGGCGGCCTGAATCTTTTCGATCCAAAAACAAAACATTTTGATGTTTTTAAAACCAAAGACGGTCTGCCTAATGATTTTGTACAGGCTGTTTTAGAAGATGATAAAAACAACCTTTGGTTAAGCACCAACAATGGTATATCCATGTTCGACCCGGCAAGGAGGACATTTAAGAACTATACCACGGAAAATGGCCTCCAGGCCGATGAATTTAAACAGGGATCGGCATTAAAGAGCCGTACGGGCGCAATGTATTTCGGCGGCGTTAATGGTTTCAATTCCTTTTTCCCCGACCAGATGGTGGAAAATCATTATGATCCGGCGCTTGTGTTCACCAGGTTCGAGCTGTTTAACAAGGACGTCCAGGTAAAAAAAGATGACAAGGATGACTCGCCATTAACGGAAGATATTTCCGAAACAAGAGCTATTACGCTGTCACATGATCAGACAGTGCTTTCGCTGGAATATGCTTCGCTGGACTATTCATCACCAGATAAAAAGAATTACGCTTATATCCTCGAAAAATTTGATAAGGGTTGGAATTATGTTGGAAATAAAAATGCAGCAGTTTATACCAATATCCCTCCGGGTGAATATACATTCAAAGTAAAAAGTCAAAACGGCGAAGGTAAATGGTCGCCAAAAGTTTTAACGCTGAAAGTAACCATTGTGCCGCCATTTTGGCTGACATGGTGGTTTGAAACTCTCGCCGCAATTTTCATTTTGGGCAGCATCTACGGCGCATATCGCATTCGCGTACGCAATATATATATGCAAAAAGCCAAATTGGAACACCAGGTTAAAGAGCGCACCATGGTAGTCGTTCGGCAAGCTGATGAGTTACAGGCGCAGTCGGACGATTTGCAATCGCTGAATGAAGAATTGCAGGCACAGTCGGAAGAGTTGCAGTCCGTCAATGAGGAGTTACTATCGCAATCGGAAGAGTTGCAGGCGCTGAATGAAGAATTGCAGGCGCAGTCCGAAGAATTACAGGAACAAAAGAACCAGGAGCATAAAGCGCGCAAGGAAGCTGATAAAGCCAATGAAGCCAAGAGTATATTCCTTGCCACAATGAGCCACGAGATACGCACACCGATGAACGGTGTGATCGGTATGGCCTCGCTGCTGGCTGAGACTAAACTGAACGAAGAGCAACGCGAATACACAGAAACGATCATCAATTGCGGCGATAGCCTGATGAACGTGATCAATGATATTCTCGACTTCTCGAAGATCGAATCCGGTAAAATGGATATCGAGGAAGAGGACTTTGATCTTCGCCAGAGTGTGGAAGAGATCATGGATATGTTCTCTCAAAAGGCTGCTGAGCAACACCTCGACCTGATCTACCAGGTTGATTTCAACCTGCCCCGTTATGTGATAGGGGATAGCCTGAGGCTAAAACAGGTGATCATCAACCTGATCAACAACGCGATCAAATTTACGTCACAGGGCGAAGTATTTATCAAAGCATTCTTGTCGCAAACTATTTCAGCTGATGAGATGGAAATAGGCTTCAGCGTGAAAGATACCGGTATAGGCATTCCTGAAGAGAAGCTGTCAACATTATTCAGGGCATTTTCACAGGTCGATTCGTCTACCACGCGTAAGTATGGTGGTACCGGCCTGGGCCTGATCATCAGCGAACGTTTGGTAAAATTGATGGGCGGCAATGTTTGGGTTGAAAGTAAATTGGGTGAGGGATCGACCTTCAACTTCACCATCCGCACAAAGACAAGCATCAAGCCTGCTGCCGATAATATGCCAGTACAAGGACTGGCTAATATCCAGGGTAAAAAGGTGATCGTTGTAGACGATAACAAGACCAACCTGGTTATCCTTAAAGCGCAGCTTGAGTACTGGAAACTTGAGCCGGTGACCTGCGGCTCGGCCTATGAGGCGTTGACGGCGTTATCCAATGATCAGGCTATTGAGTTGGTAATATCGGATATGCAAATGCCCGAAATGGACGGTGCCGCGCTTGCCAAGTCCATCAAAAGCATGCCGAAGCCTGTCCCCGTTATTATTTTAAGTTCGATCAACGATGAAAGCCGGAAAAAATACCCTGGCTTATTCGCGGCTATCCTGACCAAGCCGGCTAAGCAAAGCCAGTTGCTGAAGGCCATTGTTTCAGCACTGGGCGAACGCAAAGAAACCGTTAAACAGGATATACAGCAAAACACAGTATTGGACGCAAGTTTTGGCGCTCAGCACGCTATGGATATCCTGGTAGCCGAAGATAACCCGGTGAACCAAAAATTGATCGAGCGTATCCTGTTCAAACTGGGGTATAAAGCCACTGTAATAGAAAACGGTTTGGAGGCTGTCAAAGAAGTGCAAAGGAATCACTACGATATAGTGCTGATGGATATCCAGATGCCGGAAATGGACGGCTATGAAGCCACGCGCACGATACGGAAATTGAACCTGGAGCAGCCTTATATCATCGCCATGACAGCAAACGCGCTTTCTGAAGATCGTGACATCTGTTTGAGCCACGGCATGGACAACTACATCTCCAAACCAATGAAGCTGGAGACCCTGGTTGCTATGCTAAGAGAAGTGTATGCGATAAAGAAGGGATCAGTATCCGTTTAGGTAATACGGCAACTATCTTTTCAGGAATTTATCCTTCAATAATTTTTCCAGCACACTATTTCTGAAGCTTTGCCCAATGACAACCTGGTGATTACCAAGGTGGATAGTATTACCCTCAATTGTTGTTATTTTATCCGTGTTGACGATAAAGCTTTTATGAACCTGTACGAATTTTTCAAGCGGCAGCTTCGCCATAATACCCTTTATCGTCAGGTAGGTGATCAGTTTCCCGCTAGTGGTGTGCAACGTAATATAATTCGTAAGCGCCTCGATATGAATAAGTTCGTCAAATACTACCCGTTCGATCTTTCCATTGCTTTTTACAAAGCAGTATTCATCACCGCCCCTTTCCGGTGATTGCGTTCTTGATTTCAATAATTTGAATTCATGAGCCTTGTGGCAGGCTTTCAAAAAGCGCTCCAACGAGAATGGTTTTACCAAATAATCGATCACATCCAGCTCGAATCCCTCCAAAGCATATTGACCATAGGCAGTCGTCAGGATCACCATTGGTAAATTTTTTGCCGACCTCAGAAACTCCAGCCCCGTCATTTTAGGCATATTGATATCCAGGAAGATCAGGTCGACGTTGTGTTCCTGTATCAAGCCGGCGATCTTCAGCGGATTTTCAGCTGTACCCGCCAATTTCAGGAAATCGGTTTCTTCGACATATTCCTGCAGCAATTTTCTTGCTATCGGCTCATCATCTATGATCACACAATTCAGCATCATATGTCGAAAATTGTTAATATAACCTCGTAACCATAGGCCATATCCCGTATCTCCAGCGCATGCTGATCGGGGTACAACAGTTCGAGCCGGCGTTTGGTATTCGAAATGCCCAGGCCCGACGAGTGTGCTTCACGGGTGATGAAATTGTCCTTCGTATTAAATATCCTGAACTTCAGGTTACCCTCTTCATAACCGAGGCAAATATCGATCTTGTTTTCCTTTCCTTCGTTGAAACCGACGTACTTGAAGGCGTTTTCGATAAAAGTGATCAATATCAGCGGCGGCACCTGGATGCTGTTCCCAAGGTCATTTGCCGAAAAGCTAACGTTTATTCGCTCATCTATCCTTGATTTTTGAAGCGCGATGTAATTCCTGATATAGTTCAACTCGCGCTCCATATCTATTCGCTCCACATCGCACTCATACAATTGGTACCGCAGCATTTCCGAAAAAGTGAGCAGCATGCTCCGCGCGTCCTTATTTGATTTATCAATATGGGCGTAGATGGAGTTGATGGAGTTGAACAAAAAGTGCGGATTGAATTGCGCCCGCAGGAAATTGAGTTCATTGGCGGCTTTTTCTTTTTCAATTTGCTCGATATAAACCTGCGACCGTACGCGGTCTATCATCATTTTGGCCGCGACGATGAAGAATACCCAGAAGAATATATTAATGAATGATTCGTAAAAAACCGTCAAGATATCAAAGTGGAGATCGTGTATGCCGAACAGGTATTTGCGAACAAAATAGGAAACAGGCACCCGCAGCCAGGCGGTAATTACGATCGTACCCAAAAAAGCGCCCACAAACTGCGGGTACTTTTTCCTGTTCAGCAGGGCTGGAATGGCATATAAAGTATTGAAATAATAATTTGCCGCTATGAACACCAGGTAACAAAACTGGATGGTTATGGTATGGGTGATCACGAGCGCATTGTTCCGGAAAATGTATATCCAGAAAAAATACGCCAGTGACCAAAAGCCGAGATGATATATGGTCTTATTTACTTTCAACTGAGCGGTTGCTATCATCAATATCTCATCAAGTTTACGGAAAAAATCATTTTTCGTATCCAACCGGTCAATTTTTAGCGGCGTCGCCATCGGGAAAAGTATCGCCCTTGTGGCAGGTATTGCAGGTAACTACAATATTTGCGGTGCCAACCATCGCCGAATCTATCTTAAAATAATCGCGGTTCAGGTTCAGCGTCATGCGCAGCATCTGGCGGGCGATCTTTTTTTCGGGTTTTGCATCGCTGGCATAATCCAGCCCGTCGCCATCTTTATTGGATGCATGGCAAAATCCGCAGGATACGCCCAATGCGTCTTCAAATTCGCCCACCATGATCTTGTTCATCGTTGCCTCGCTAATATTTTTGGGCAGCACCTCCAGGTTTTTATAAGGGACGTCTGCTCGTTTGTTTATATCCGTTGCCGCAGTCATTATTACTATCAGTCCGCATAAGCCCGTTATACCAGCAAATTTTATGTTGATCTTCATTTTTTAGCTATAATGTTTAATGATACCTGCAACTCATCCGAGATGGTGCTTGTTCCACCCACGCCGAAATCTTTTCGCTTAATTTTGAATTCGCCCTTAAACAGGTATCCGTTTGTTGTAGGAGTAGCGGTAAAAGGAAAAGCGATATTTTGTGTTGTGTTTTTGATCGTCAGTTTTCCCGTGATCATAAAACTGCCTGGTTTAGTTGCTTCAATTTTAATCGATTCCAGGCGGATCTTCGGGTGGTTTTTTACGTCGAAATAACTATCCCCACGCAAGTGGCTGTCCCTTAGGCTATTGTCGGTATTAACAGTGCTGGCGTCAACATCTACATCGAAATGTGCGGTCGCTAAATTCTGCGGATCAAAATTAATCGTTCCCTGGATGCCCTTAAAAGAACCGTTTACGTCGAACCCAAAGTTGCCGATAACGAATTGTATCGAAGATCCCTGGTCGACAGGTTTGTACTGCGCAAAGCCCGCCGACCAAGTTAATACAAGGATAAGGAAAAGATTTGGTCTTTTCATGATAATCAGCCGCTAACTTTTTCACCTTCCACCAAAGGAATATCAGTAACAGCCAGCGTGTGGTGATGCTCCTGGTAATGTACGCTGGTCAAGCCCAATACGCTGCGCAGCTTTTCTGCGGGTACTTTCATCGGGCCGGGCGAAGGTGCGCTGCCCGGGGCCGGCTGCGGGAATGCCGTCGACATAGCGGTATGGAAAGTGATATTGCCTTCAACTTTTTGTATGGTTTGATGGATGTGACCATTCAACACGGATACCGAACCAAAGCGCTTTAACAGAGCAAGCGCCTGTTCGCTGTCTTTTGTGCCCCATCCCCATTGCGGGTAAACGGCCCAGAGTGGTATGTGTGCGAATACTACAATTGGTGTGCTGGATGACAATCCTTTCAAATCGTCCTCAAGCCATTTTAGTTGATCAGGACCCAATGTGCCCAGACCACCATCAACCTGTACCATGGCATTTACTAAGCCTATGAAATGAACGCCATGCGAATCAAAACTGTACCAGCCATTGCCCTTGGTGCCCTTGCCGTAGCGGTCAAGGTATAGTTTTCCGTGGTCGGTCAGGTCATGTTCACCGGGAACGTAGAATATTTTGTCTGTTTTAACGCTTTTCAGCGATTGATCGAGGGTGTCGAATTCATCGGCCTGGGCCAGGTGCGAAAGGTCACCTGTGTGCAAAACGAAGGAGGGTGCTTTGGGCATCGAATTGATCTTGTCAATGGTTGCCTGCAGGGTTGATACTACATCCGGGTTGGCGGCTTTATTAAAGCCGATATGGCTGTCGCTGATCTGGACAAAGCTGAAATCGGATTTTGGCAATATCAAGCCGTCTTTGATTTTTCCGGTAGCGCGGTCTATCATCTGGCTCATACCATATGATTTCATTATTCCGCCCGACATCATCCATAAAACCCCGGTGCCGGCCCATGCCATACACTCAAGGAAACCCCGGCGGTCTATGCCGTCATTGTTCTCATTTTGGTCATCGGGCAAATGCTCGTGCCCATGGTGAATGTGATCTTTCATAATTCCTTATTTGATTTACAGTACGAAGGAATCGAAAGCTTGCAGCGTGAAGAAATATTTTACACCAACGCCACTTATAACTTGATGAAAGCCGATTTTCAACCACGCAATAAATAATTCTTTTTGAGGAAACAAAAAGCATATCGTTGAGTGTTATAAATGTTAACTAATACTAAAAGAACGATTTTATGAAAAACTCCCATTACTTATTGTTGACCTTAAATGCCCTGCTCTTTGCCGGCATAGCCAACGCTCAAAATGCCGATACCACGAAAAGTTCGGGCTGGTTTCGGCATAATATGCACGACATAGCCGGGGCGGCGCAGATACAGGCCACCTACCGTTATACTTATATGGGGCCGTTGAACCGCATACTTGCCGCGGACGGCTTGCCTGCTTTAGGCGCTAACGATATATGGCTCAACCTTTCCATGAACCATATTCATAACAATTGGATATTGGAAGACGGTATAGGTTTTACGCTCTGGACGACGGCGAGCGCCAACGGTGTGAAAACGATCTTTAACCAATACCAGGCTTTTTTAAAGCTCGGATATAATATTGTTCACAAGCCGGGTATACGCGTTTTCCCATTTGCCGGTGTTGATGGTTCCGCCGCCGTACTTAACATTGAAGACAATAACCATATAAAAACCACTTCTGATTTTTCGGGCGAATTGACCAATAGTTCGATCAGTAAGACTTTTTATCAACCCAATTTTGGGATAGATATTGGCGGCGGTTTTGACTACCTGATCAAAATGAGCGATAAGACGATAGATTGCCTTACTATTGAACGAAGTATACCTATAGGCATCAGGGCAGGCTATTATATCAACGCAGTGCACGGCGACTGGCGTGTTGACAATAATTACAGGCTTCAAAACGGCCCTGATAAAAACCAGAGCGCATTCTTTGTGTCGGTTAATATCGGGCTTGGTTACGTTGTCAGGAAATGATCGGTTCAATTGGAGTGATACCCCTTAGCAATCATCACTTTCACCGCATCGGCAATAAAAGCCCTGTTTGAATTTGGCTTCAGTTGTTGTCCGTTAGCTATCAATTCATATTTAACACCTCCGTGATGGTCGTTTTCGGCTTTTAGCTCTTTATTATCGTTTTTGTATTTAAGGTAACCGCCGCGCGACACATAGGCAATTTCAGTTCCGGCGCGGTTAAAGTAAACTTTGCCGAACGACTCGATACGTAAATTATGACCGTTACCGTTCTCAACAATGGTAGTATGCCTGCCGAAATGACAAGCAGTTGTTATGGTTCCCAATACCGCGATCAGGATGCCCAGTCTGAAATTTTTCATGTCAAATAATTTTGTGTTGCAATTATATGCAAAATATTAGTACTATCCAATACATAGTACTAACAAAATGAAAAACTTCTATACGGGTGAAGATACTTACTAAATGAATTTGTACAAATAGGGGGCCTTATGTGCGCCGCCGGTCCATTTTTTAGCGATGCGTACAAGAATATTAAGGCTAAGCATTTTACGCTGGAATGCCGGGCGGAGCAATTTTTTATCGAGGATGGTTTCGTATAAGGTTTGCAGGTCGTTCATGGTAAATTCTTCGGGCATCAGGTTAAACGCGACCAATTTATTATCCAGGTTTGCCCGCAGGCTTTCCAGCGCTTTTTTGACGATCTGGTTGTGATCCTGCATCAGCACGGGTATATCAGCCAGTGCGTACCAGGCGCAGCTATCAAATATTTTGTCGGGCATCGGTGTTACTTCAGTGAAATCTACCAAAGCATAGTATCCTACCGAAATGAATCGCTGCAGTAACCAGTGATTCTTTTCGGTATCGATGCCGTTTGCCGTCATGATGGTTTTCATAGGCAAGGGATCAGCACGACCGGCATCGCCAAAAACATAGAACTGTTCCAGGTAGATGTTTGCGAGGCCGGTACGTTCGCAAACGATGCGCTGAGCTGCATTATTTAAATTCTCATCGATATGGATAAAACCGCCGGGCAGGGCAAAAATGTCCGACTTTTTATATCGCATAAGCAATACTTTAAGCAGGTTATCGTGAAAACCAAAAATGACGGCGTCGATAGCCAGGCCAGGCATGTAACCTTCGCCCCTGACATGGGTTTCATTTTTGACCTGTCCGTTTTCCATTTCTGCTTAAGAATAAAATAAAACTTGATAAAGATAAGAACTTAGTTTATTATTGTAATAAGTTGTTACAATAATAAACCAGCTTCCCGAACCAACAATATTAAAACCTGTAAAGCTAAACTGCAATGAAAAAACTGATCTTATTTTTGATGGTCATTGGACTGTTAACAGCCATGAAAACCCTTGCGCAGGGGCCGCGCGTGAAAACTGCAAATGGTGTTGCCGAAGGCACTATCGATTCCACCGGTATCCATAGCTTCAAAGGTATACCCTTTGCCCAGCCGCCTGTAGGCGACTTGCGGTGGAAGGAACCACAACCCGTTAAAAACTGGGACGGCATATTGAAGGCCGATCATTTCGGTCCGAATGCCATGCAAAAGAATGTATTCGGCGATATGAATTTCCGTTCATCGGGTATGAATGAAGATTGCCTGTACCTGAATGTATGGACCCCTGCAAAATCGGCCAAAGCAAAGTTGCCGGTACTGGTGTACTTCTACGGGGGCGGTTTTGTTGCCGGCGACGGCTCGGAGTCACGTTATGACGGTGAAAGCATGGCCACCAAAGGTATTGTAGCCGTGACAGTCAATTACCGGCTGGGTATTTTCGGTCTTTTCTCTCATCCCGAGCTCACCAAAGAATCGCCCCACCATGCATCCGGAAATTATGGTCTGCTCGACCAAAATGCGGCTTTGAAATGGGTTCATGATAATATCGCGGCATTTGGCGGCGATCCAAACCATATTACCATTGCGGGCGAATCGGCCGGGTCCATATCGGTTTGCGACCAGATGGCTTCACCTTTATCGAAAGACCTTATCGCGGGCGCCATAGGCGAGAGCGGCGGTATTTTACCGATGGCTACCTTAGCTGAAGGCGAAAAAAGAGGGGCTGATTTTCAGCAAAAGATAGGTGCAGCGTCATTAGCCGATCTGCGGGCCATGCCGGCGGATAAATTGCTCGACCTGGCATCCAAACAGGGCGGCGGCTGGAGCATGGCTATCATTGTCGACGGTTATTTCCTGCCAAAATCTGTTGGCGAAATATTTGCCGCGGGTGAACAGGCGCACGTGCCACTGTTAGCGGGATGGAACTCCGCCGAGATACCTTACCAGGCCTTTATGGGCGGCGATGCGCCAACACCTGAGAATTATGTAAAAAAGGTAAAGCAACGATATCCGAATAATGCCGATGATGTGCTGAAACTTTATCCGGCAACTACGCAGGAAGAGGTTATTAAATCGTCGACCCAATTAGCCAGCGACGGCTTTATTGTGTACAGCACCTGGAAGTGGGTTGAGCAGCAGGCCAAAGCGGGCCTTCCTGTCTATAACTACATGTTCTCGCACCCAAGGCCGCCAATGGTAGCCTCGATGGGCAACGCTAAAGCGGGCCTGGCAGGCGGTGTGATCAAAGGCGGTGCAGATGCCACACAAAATAAGGCCCCCAAACCTTATCCCGGCGCGGCGCATGCTTCGGAAATAGAATATGCCATGGGCGACCTGTGGGGTAATAAGGTTTATGCCTGGACACCTGATGATTATAAAGTTTCCGCGACGATGGAAAACTATTTTGCCAACTTCATCAAAACCGGTAATCCAAACGGTAAAGGCTTACCGAAATGGCCCGTAAATAACGGCACCATAACGCAACGGATCAATATCGATGTAAATACAAAGGCCGAAGCGGCTGATGACCGTCCGCGTTACTTATTTTTGGACCAGGCAAATTCAAAGAAATAAAAGGCCCTAACTGACCTGGTAGAGCCGCCCCACATGGGGCGGCTTCATTATTTATACGGCATCCGGCGCGGAGAGCAATTAAGTAGCCGAAAATCGCACTGCGGCGGGCCTTGTAGTTTTTAATGATTACTTTTGACAGAAATTAATAAACCAGGATATCAATGGCATTCAGGACTATATTAAAAAGAGAATATAAAATATTAAATAATTATTATATCGAAAGGAAGTTCAGGAAAGTGATACTGCCTTTCGTATCAGACCTGGTCACATCCGAAGATTCCAGCATCCACTGGAAATACCTGGAAGTAGCTGATAAGACGGTTCTTGACCTTGGATGTGGATTGTGGAACGTTAAAGATATGGAGGAGGCTTCCCCGGTATATTTTAAAAATAAAGGCGCGAAGAGAATAATTGGCGTTGATCAAAATGAAAAAGATATTAGTGTGCTAAAAAAATATTTCGATGAGCACTTTCCCGCCGACGGGTCCGAATTCCTGGTAAAATCAATCGAAACCACTAACGACCTGACGGGGTTAATAGCGCAATACCAAATTGAAAGCATTAAGTGCGATATCGAAGGTTTTGAGAGGGTGATGTTTAAAATGGATAAAAGCCAGGTTAAAAACCTCGAAAATATTGCTGTAGAATACCATAATCGTCAGCTGTTATTGGGTTTGGCACAAACCTTAAAAAAATGGGGATTTACAGTCATCAACCATAGTCTTTTTACCTATGCCTCTCCGGACATGGGGGTTATAACCGCCAAAAGGGACTAAGCGATTACTTTGAAAAATAGAGGCCTCTTTTTACTCCCGGTAATTCTCATTAATTTTAGGTTATATAAAATAATACTTGAGATTTCTGATCCGCAATAAACAGATCATTCTATATAGCGCCGCCCTGGCGGCTATCATTTTCGTTATCCGCTGGTTTGAGACCAGGTATGTGCTGGGTGATGATCAGTTAGACACCTATATTACCATCATTGCGTTATTATTCACTGGTCTTGGGATATGGTTGGCCCTTAAGCTAAGGAAACCGAAAGTTGAGACAGTTATAGTCGAGAGGGAAATATTAGTAGCGCCGCCATCCGAATTTGTCCTCAACGAAAAAGAACTGAACCGCCTTAGCCTGAGCCGGCGCGAACTGGAGGTATTGCAATTGATGGCCGGAGGGTTGAGCAACCAGGAAATAGCCGATCGTCTATTCGTCTCACTGAATACCATCAAGACCCATACAGCGCAGTTGTTTGAGAAAATGGAGGTCAAACGCCGTACACAGGCCGTCGACCTGGCCAAAAAGCTGAGGATTATCCCTTGAAATACTCATACTTAGTATTAAATTGGGTTTGTTTTTTGCAAAATCACCCGAAAGTATGACCGATGGTAATCCCGGGATGATCAATTTTGGTTGAAAAATTAAAAGATCATGAAAAATCGTACACTTCTTTTCGGCTTAATTTCAGGCCTCATCGTCACCGTGGTGACGCTTATCGGCATGGCTAGCCTCTATGACACTGACCGCGAAGGCGGCATGGGTAGCATGGTGTTGGGCTACACCACGATGTTAGTGGCATTCTCGCTCATCTTTGTTAATATTAAAACCTACCGCGACCGGAATGGCGGCATTATCTCTTTTGGCAGGGCATTCAGGATCGGGCTGTCTATATCACTCATCGCCTCGACGATGTACGTCCTCGGCTGGATGGTTGAATATTATGCCTTTTTACCCGATTTTTATGATAAGTGTGAAATTCACCAGGTAGCCAAACTGAAGGCAGCAGGCGCTTCTTTAACGATTATACACGCGAAGGCCCAGGAATATGAGCAGTTAAAGCAGATGGCGCGGAATCCATTGGTTCATGCCCTGATGACCTACCTCGAGATACTGCCTGTAGGGCTGCTGGTTTCCGTAATAGCTGCGCTGATGCTCAAGCGCAAACCCGACAATGGCCGTATAGCAATGGGTTAATCGATAAAGAATTGCTGGCGCACTATTTTACCAGACTTTACGTGATACACGGCAAGCTCGTCGATGATCTTTCGCCCGCTGTCCGCGACGGTAAAATCCATGTGGATTCGGATGGCAAAGTGTTTGCCGGCGATCAGCGGCTCAGAAACTTCGATCTGGTGAATAGTGGCCTTTGACAGGAACTGCTTTTCGCGCTCGATCAGCGTTATCAATCCCCTTGCCGGAGGCATGATCATATGCATAGGATCAATGCTTTCGGCTTCTTCGCCATAAAGCTCCCTATAGGCTTCAATAAACTTTTGCTCGCGGCACAGGGCAACCAGGCGATCGGCAATTTGACGGAGGGTTTTCATTGTTTGTTTGTTATAGAACGCCGGGCCGGTGTTCCTGGTTTATTTAGTATTCAATTTTACATAAGTCTCGATAATCACGTGATCGATATGCACGGCGCCGCTGTCGATCTTTTCTACGCCACGCTGGCTCATGGTATCGTGACCTATTTTCATCGTGAAATTGAAATCGTGATTTTCCCATTCGCGTTCGCTGCAATATTTGAGGTGCTCGGTATAATTATCACCCGACAGGGTGTAGGTACCGGCGCCTGAATCGTATGCAGGGGCAACACTTTTATCCGTATTGTGGGTGAAAAATGTAAAATGCGTATCGTTGTAGATCTTTAACGTTTCCAGACCTTTCTTCGGGGAAGTATCGGTAGTGTCTTTCTTTACGATCGATTTACTGCTCAATAGTTTCCAGGTACCGTTCAGAGGCGATTCGATCGATACTGCAGTTGTCGGAGCAGAGTTTTGTTTGCAGGCGGCCAGGACCATTACTACAAGCGCGATAAAGGAAAGGATCTTCATTTTTTATGAGTTAGGTTTTAAAAAGGGAAAATATTTTTTTCACTTGCAAATATAATCTTCATCTTTGCAATACCAACAAAAGCGCCGCGTCATGAATATAGCAGCAACCCCGTTCTGGTTCTAAGGCCAGGGGCGTCAATTCCAATTTTTTTTCAGCGTTTCCGCTGATAGGGTTTAATTTTTCACATTACCATTTCTTTCATGACAACATTTCAACCTGCTGCTGCAAGCAAGCTGTCTAAAACATTTTCTCTTTTAAAACAGGCGCTGAAAGGCGGTAACCACGATTTCACTAAGGGCAGCATACGCCGTGCCGTATTGCTGCTGGCCATACCCATGATGCTCGAAATGGTGATGGAATCGGTATTTGCATTGGTCGATCTTTTTTTCGTGGGCCATTTACCGCATAGCAGCTACGCCATACAAACCGTTGGATTAACCGAATCGGTACTGACCATTATTTATTCGCTGGCTATCGGCATGAGCATGGCCGCCACCGCCGTAGTTGCCCGCAGGGTAGGTGAGCAAGATCCGGTTGCAGCATCGAAAGCTGCAATGCAATCGGTGACTATTGCCCTCATCGTCAATATCATTATCGGTTCAGCGGGCTTTTATTTCGCAAGCAATATTTTGACCCTGATGGGCGCCACGGCCGAGACGGTAAAACTCGGCACCAATTTCACGCGCATCATGATGGCCGAAAGCATTATTATCGTGCTCTTATTCCTGATAAACGGAATATTCAGGGGAGCAGGTAACGCCGCTATCGCTATGCGCAGCCTATGGATAGCTAATGTGGCTAACATCATTTTGTGCCCCTTATTTATCCGGGGGCTTGGACCGGTACCGGCCTTTGGGCTCACCGGCGCCGCTATCGCCACGACCATCGGCCGTGGTGTGGGGGTTTGCAACCAGGTTTACCACCTGTTCAACGGGAAAAATATTATCAAGGTAAAAATAGCCTATTTAAAACCACATTGGGCACAAATCACAGCGATATTAAAAATCGCGCTGCCTGGCATTTTCCAATTCGTTGTTGCCTCCGGCAGCTGGATATTCCTGGCAAAGCTGGTGGCCGGAGTCGGCGGAGACCAGGGGTCGGCCGGCTATCAAACTGCCATCCGCCTGGTGATGTTCTTTTTATTGCCTGCCTGGGGGATGAGCAACGCTGCGGCCACGCTGGTAGGTCAAAACCTCGGCGCGAAGGAGCTTAAACGTGCGGAGGACTCAGTTTTTAAGACCATGCGATATATTGTGATCTATATGGCTCTCGTAACCATCATCAATATGATCGCCTGTAGTTATTTTGCAGCGTTTTTCACCAACGATGAAGTGGTAAAACGCGTTGCTTCGGTAGCCTTGCGTATCATGAGCCCGGGGTACATACTTTATGGCGTGGCTATGGTGATGATGAGCGCATTCAATGGCGCGGGTGATACGTGGTCGACGACCAAGCTCAATTTTATCGGTTTCTGGATATTCCAGGTACCGCTGGCTTATTTGTTCGCGCGAACTTTGCATTGGGGCACTACGGGCGTTTTCCTGGCTATACCCATTGCTTATACCTTTATGGCGGCGGCAAGTTACCTGCTGTTCAAAACAGGGAGGTGGAAGAAAGTAAAGGTTTGATCAATTGCACATATTAGCAGTCTATATTCATGATTGTTAATATGTGCAAAATTATAAAACGGCAGTGTCCGTAAGCGTCTTACCTTTAGGGTAATAATCTTATACACGATGAGCAAGCTGATCCTGATCGATGATGATGAATTATATCATCAGATGGCCCATATTATGCTGGAGGAGTACAGTCCTGTAAAGGAAGTAATTTCAAGTATGGATGGCAAGGCTACGCTCGACTACCTGATCGAGAATAAGGAAAACGATGAAAACCTTCCCGATTATATTTTCCTTGACCTGACGATGCCCGAATATGACGGCTGGGATTTTTTGAATGGTTATAAAAAAGTGTACAACTCCTTTAAAAAAGCCATTCGCATATATATTGTGTCATCCTCGATAGACCCAAATGATCTTGAACGTTCTAAAAAATATTCTTTTGTCGACTCATTTATCATCAAACCTTTAAGGCGTGATTTTTTGAGGCAGCTGGTGGACGACTGATAAGGTATCCGATTGAATAAATAAGATAATAACTTCCATCGGTCAGAACATATTTTGTTCCCGATTGTAACACTAATCAGAGTTAGTTTCTGTTACATTACGAGCCGAATTTTTCCGGAGAACTTATCCTTTTTGTCAAGCGCCATGAGTAGAGACCAAAAACATTACAAATTCGTTAATAACGAAACAGAAAACGTTATTTATTTTCTTTCCATTCCCGCTGATAAGACGGATCACAAGGAAGTATTGGAAAACACGCGGCATAAACTGGCTGTAGAAAACGGAATTTATATCGGCAGCATTTATTATATGGAGGTTCCCGAAGGCGAATCGGTGAAGTAATATTATCCGTGTCTTACCTTCTCCAGGGCAGGAATTCCTTAATAACCACACGAAAGAAATGCAATTATCAGTTTAGTAATCAAAACAGTTGTTCATAATTAGCGGTTAACAACACAAGAAATATTTGAATTCACCCGACAGATTGTAACTAACAGCCCTTATAAGATGCGAATACCTATTGAGCGCCACGCGATAAAAGTAAATCCAGATAGTAAAAGAGTAATAGCCCGGTTTTTTTTCAATGGACAGCAAAGAGCGATAGATGTAATTCAAAGGGTAATGGGTTTGTCCGAAGACGAGGTATTTCACATCGTTTCCCCTTTGTTGCAGGAGTTCTCCAGGCGGCACCGTAATATCACCAGGATTTTGTACAGGAACTGCAATAAGGTAAAAACGATTGTTGAGAGCCTGCATATTGATTTTGAAGATATGAGCCATTGGCGAAAGCTATTGATGGGTTCGTACTTTACCCACGAGTACTCGATCGAATCGGCTGCTTTTTTTAACCCGTCAATCGTAGAGGATCCCGACCAATCTGACCTGGAAGCCGGGCAAAAAAGACTCATTATCAGTTTCAGAGCGGTAGGGGAAGGCCACATATCGTCAATAGCGTTTCGTAAGGCCATTGTCGATAAGGACAATAGTATTAATATTTTGCCTGTCGGGAACTATGTCGATGAAGCCGAGGTGATGCGTGATACGCTCTATGAGAAAAAGTTATTTTTTGAAAAGATTGTTACTGCGCGTATAGATAAGACAGTCATTAAAGAACTTAAAGCAAAAATTAGCGACAAATTTGATTACGATACGCTACGGCATACCATACTTCAAATGCAGGCAAGCCAGCATAGCGACAAAAGAAAAACCGAGTTGGAAAAAGTATTGTGGCTATCGGATTCTTATATTAACATCAGCTTCTCGCTGGATACGGACATCTCAGACAGGGTGATCTTTCCCATGTCTGAATTGGAGCGAAGGGGCATTGAAGATGCCCGCTTCGTCAAATTTACAAGTTCCGATAACAAGGTGATCTATTATGCCACCTACACGGCTTTTGACGGTGCGCTTATCATGCCGAAGCTGTTGCAAACTACAGATTTTTATAATTTCAGAATACGCCCGCTTCATGGGACCGGCGCCACCAATAAGGGTTTGGCGCTGTTCCCGCGTAAGGTAAATGGCAATTATGCCATGCTTTCGCGGATCGATGGCTGCAACAACTATATCATGTATTCAAGCAATATTAACATATGGGAAAACCCTAAGCTATTGCAGCAACCCTCATACCCCTGGGAATTTATACAGATCGGGAATTGCGGATCGCCGATAGAGACGGAGCATGGCTGGCTGGTTATTACACACGGCGTTGGACCGATGCGCAAATATGTGCTCGGCGCAAGTTTGTTTAAACTTGATGACCCGTCTATTGAAGTTGGAAGATTAAAGGAGCCGCTGTTGTCGCCTAACCACGATGAACGCGAAGGATATGTACCGAACGTAGTTTATTCATGCGGGGGTATAGTGAACAATGACAAACTGATCGTTCCATATGGTCTGTCGGACCATTCCTCATCTTTCGTGACGATTGATATGAAAGCATTGCTGGACAAGATCATGACCGATTCCGTATCCTGATAGCTATTTTAAAAACATAGCCTCCATAGTTGTTTCATCATAAATATGATCGGGGTTGTTTTTAAATGTTTGTAAAACAGCCAGGTGCGATATCAGGTAAGCCAGTGTGCTTTCGGCGCCCTGGTTTAAATTAACCCCATCAATATGCAGCCCGTCACAACAGCCTTTGGTTTCTTCATTATATAACGGCACGCAGAGCGAGTTTTCGCCAAGGAACCATAAATAAACTGAAAATAATTTCTTCAGGTATTGTGCGTCCTGTGTCATCTGGTGCGCCTGTTTATACATCAACGCCATAGCCATCACATCAATAGCCTGCTGATCGTAGGACGGTATTTCTCCGTGGCGCGAATACCAGCCCTTGTTTCCAACCGGGTTACAATAACGCGCTCCCATGGTAACACTTTCAAGGAAAGCCATAGATTCAAAGGCAATACCGAGCACTTTTTCATCGCGCGTAATTTCCGCCGAATGCAGTAATGCCAGGGGTAAAATGGCGTTATCATAGGTCAGATGATCCTCAAACCAATGCCAGGATTCCCCCCGCGATCTCTCATACGCTACCGTTAAGGTGGCGGTGAGCGAGTTTAATATGTTTAGTGTTTCATTATTCCAAGGATGTGATTTAAGGTAATAACTAATACCTATTATCGTATTGCTTATGCCTCGCAGATAAGTTAAATTCATGAAATTCTGTTGCGCTTTATGGAACAGCTCTTCACCAAATTTGCTGTATGCATTGTTAGGTGCGTGGTGCACCAGGTATCCCAGCGCCCAAACAGCACGCCCAAAGGCGTCCTCAGAACCGATCTTATCCAGGTATTCGTTTTTATAATTCAGGAAGTTCCGGAAATACCCGCCGTCGTTTTGCATATAAAGCAAAAAGCTCATATAGCAGGGTATTAATTTTGACGCCTCGTCAAACCCTAGCTGTTGCGCCATTAACGCCATGATCAGGGCTCTCGCGTTATCGTCAACGCAATATCCTTCTTTCCAATTTGGGATGCCAAATTTCGCATGTTGTATAATGCCTGTACTGTCGGTCAAACGGTTTATATACTCGAGGCTGAATTCCGGCATCATTTCCGGGTCGACGAGATGCCTGAGTATCTGTTCGCCGACGTCGGGATTGTTAATTACCTTTCTGATGATATCAATGTAATTTTTTCCGACGACGGGCCACCTTAAGTTTAGGCCATACGAATAAGCGTTATCTTTAATTTCCTGTAGTTTTTGCGGGTCATTCAGCAAGTCATTTACCACTGTTGCCAGCCCGCGTTCATCCTTAAAATTAAAAAGCCTGCCGCGGCCGTCTGCCAATAACTCTTTAGCATGCCAATAAGGAGTGGCTACCACGGCTGCACCGGCTCTTATCGCATATGAAAGTGTGCCGCTTGTTATTTGCGCTTCGTTTAAATATGGCGAAATATAAATATCAGCGGCGCTCAGGTAGTTCATCAGGTCTTCTTCCTGCACGTACCGATTTATAAATACCAGGTTTTTACTTACGCCAAGGCTATCGGCCAGTTGTACCAGGTGTTCCCGGTATTCCTCCCCCGAGTTTTTTACTACCCCCGGATGCGTGTTGCCTAAAATGACATACAGCACATCGGGATGATCCCTGACGATGCCCGGTAGCGCCCTGATCACTGTTTCAAGACCTTTATTTCGACTGATCAAACCGAATGTCAACAGGATTTTTCGCCCCTTAAACTGCGGATTTGATCTTACCGGATTTTCAGTCGGAGGCTCTATATCCGGCGCTCCGTGTTCAACGTAGCATATCTTATTTAACGGAACCCCATATATTTTATTTAACAGGTTAATGGCGATCTTACCCATGACTACGATCTTGTCAGATCGTTTAGCTATGGTTTGCAGGATTATCTTCTGTTGCTGGGACGGCCTTTCGAGGACGGTGTGGAAGATCGACATTAAGGGCTTTTCAAGCTGATTGATCAGGGAGAGGATATAAATACCATTATCCCCGCCATAAATGCCGAATTCGTGCTGGAGAATGCAGGCATCGGTATTGCTCAAATTGACGAAATTGGCCGCCTCAAGATAGTCTTCGACAAGTTGCTGCCTGATGACAAATTTTACTTCATCAGGGTATACATATTCATCCGCTTCCGCATTAAGGGCGACGACAGAAGCGTGCCCGGCGGCGTCTTCATCGTCTGAAAAGTTTGAATTTATTGCGTTGATAAGACTTTTGTTGAATGTTGCCAAACCACATGCCCTTGGCGGATAAGTTGATATATATGTTAACCTCATTTAAAGTATTAATTTATTTTATTAACACCTATTTGAAAATTAAGTTTGGACAGTGGAAATAAAAAAGCCTTTCTTACGGCAGAGAAAGGCTTTTTATGATGTTGTTTTGACTATTAAGTGTTCCCGAAGGGATTCGAACCCCCATCATCAGAACCGGAATCTGACATTCTATCCATTGAACTACGGGAACAGGGTTATTAGGCAAAGATATAATTAAAGAGTCAAGAGCCAAGAGCCAGGAAGCAAGATATTATCCTGGCTCTTGATTCTTGACTCTTGGTTCTAAAACTACACATTAAACCTGAAGTGCATAATATCTCCGTCCTGCACGATATAGGTCTTACCTTCGACCCCAAGTTTGCCGGCTTCTTTGATGGCGGCTTCCGACCCATTGTATTTTACAAAGTCGTCGTACTTGATAACCTCCGCACGAATAAAGCCTTTTTCAAAATCAGTGTGGATAACGCCCGCCGCTTGCGGGGCGGTAAAGCCTTTGGTGATGGTCCATGCCCGAACTTCCTGTACCCCTGCAGTGAAGTAGGTAGCCAGGTTGAGCAGTTTGTAGGCTGCTTTGATCAGTTTATTTACGCCTGATTCGGCCAGGCCCAGGTCGTCCAAAAACATCTCGCGTTCCTCAAAGGTTTCCAATTGTGCAATTTCTGATTCTATTTGCGCAGAAATGATCAGCACTTCTGCATTTTCGTCTTTTACCGCTGCCTTTACCCTGTCAACATAAGCGTTGCCTGAATTAACAGAGGCTTCATCGACGTTACAAACGTACAATACAGGTTTGGCCGTCAGCAGCCATATATCCTGTATATATTCCTGATCTTCCTCGGCAACCGGGGCAGTGCGCGCCGATTTGCCTGCCAGTAAATGGTTCCGGTAAATAGTTAAAACATCAAAAGCTTTTTTTGCTTCCTTATCACCGCCGGTTTTGGCCATTTTTTCTATCTTGTTGATTTTCTTTTCGATCGAATCCAGGTCCTTTAACTGTAACTCGGTATCGATGATCTCCTTATCGCGGATAGGATCCACAGAGCCGTCGACGTGAATAACGTTATCATTATCAAAACAGCGCAGTACGTGAATAATAGCATTCGTAGCGCGGATATTGGCTAAAAACTGGTTCCCCAGGCCTTCACCCTTACTGGCCCCTTTCACCAGTCCGGCAATATCTACTATCTCGATGACATTCGGGACAACATTTTTAGGTACTACGATCTCAACCAGCTTGGTTAGCCTTTCATCCGGCACCGTGATCACACCCACATTTGGCTCGATGGTGCAGAACGGAAAATTAGCCGCCTGCGCCTTGGCATTTGATAAGCAATTAAAAAGTGTCGATTTACCCACATTCGGCAGGCCGACTATTCCACATTGAAGTCCCATATTTTTTAGAGTCAAGAGCAAAGAACCAAGAATCAGGACAAGCCGAGTTTTTGATTAATATCTTGGCTCTTGATTCTTGCCTCTTGGCTCTATTTCGGGCGCAAAGATAAAAGAAAAATCGCGGCTTGTATTTTTGAAAAAATAAACGACTTTTGCCTGCGTTATCGAAGCAAATTAATTTTATCACCAATGTAAATCCGAGGGCCTTTTTATGGAAGAAATGGTTGAACAGGCAGAACTGTTACTGGAGCAAAATGACCCTGAAGAACTCCGGGAATATTTAAACAACCTTAACATATCAGACGTTGAAGTGCTGATAGGTGAACTTCCTGAACATGGGGCCCTGTTTATTGATTTGCTTTCCATCAACCGTTCAGTTAATGTATTTCGCATACTCGATTTCCCTACGCAGGAACGGATACTTCAAAAACTTTCAGGCACCAAGATCACCGAACTGATCAAGGAACTTCCTCCGGATGACCGTACTTCGCTTTTCAGCGAGATGCATGCTGATACGGTGAGAATCCTGATCAACCAGTTGCCCGGTGATGAACGCAAAGAGGCCCTGAGCCTGATGGGGTACAATGAAGACAGCGTAGGCAGGCTGATGACACCTGATTATATCACCGTAAAGAAAACCTGGAATGTAGAACGGGTACTGCAGCATATCAGGAAATATGGCAAAGATTCGGAAACTATCGATGTGCTGTATGTTATCGACAGCGGCGGAAAGCTACTTGATGATATACGGATACGCGAAATATTGCTTGCCGACCCGCAGGCCAGAATAAGCGAGCTGATGGATGACAGGCTCATCTCATTGCATGCTAACGACCCGCAAGAGGAAGCGATCAATGTGTTCAGGATGAACAATAGGGTGGCACTGCCGGTTACCGATGATCATGATATTTTGCTTGGTATAGTTACGGTCGACGATATCCTGTGGATCGCGAATGAAGAATATACCGAAGATATCCAGAAAATCGGCGGTACCGAAGCGCTCGACGAACCCTACCTGGATATCAATTTATTCAGGCTGGTTAAAAAGCGGGTTGGATGGCTCATTATCCTGTTCCTGAGCGAAATGCTTACGTCAACCGCGATGCAGTATTTCAATGATGAGATCGCAATAGTTATCCAGCTTACCTTCTTTATTCCCCTTGTAATGTCAAGTGGTGGTAATAGCGGTTCGCAGGCATCCACGCTCATTATCCAGGCTATGGCTTTAGGCGAAGTAACGCTTTCAGACTGGTGGCGCGTGATGCGGCGCGAGATATTATCAGGGATAATGCTCGGTTTAATTCTTGGTGCGATTGGTTTCCTGAGGATAATGATCTGGGCGCAATTCAGTCATATTTACGGGGCACATTCCACGCTGATCGCTTTGACAGTCGGCGTAGCATTGATCGGTATCGTGCTGTGGGGCTCGCTTGCCGGCTCCATGCTGCCAATTGTTATGAAGAAGCTTGGCTTCGACCCTGCTACTTCGTCCGCTCCTTTTGTTGCAACATTGGTCGACGTGACGGGCCTGATCATTTATTTCAATATCGCTTTGATCATTATGAATTCGGTCATGCATCCGGCGGGCGCACACCATTAAAACAAAAAACCCTGCTTTGGCAGGGTCTTTTTTGTTGTATAGTTAGTTTTTATATTTCGAAAGAAAAATCATCCTCTTCGGTAGCTTTGGCTACCTCTGCCGGCGTCTCGCTGAATTCGTAGCGTTTTTCGGCTACTTCCTGGTTGGCCTTGATGTACTCAACGGTATCTTTCAAACCTTCAGCGAATTTTTCAAAATCTTCCTTGTAAAGGAAAATTTTGTGTTTGATGAAAACGCCGTCTTCCAACCGTTTTTTGCTTTCGGTTATGGTAATGTAATAATCGTTTGATCGTGTTGCCTTTACATCAAAAAAATAAGTCCGCTTCCCAGCCCTCACCTTTTTAGAAAAAACCTCTTCACGTTCTCTGTTGTCAAAATCACCCATGTTAAATAATTGTAATTGATTTTATTTGGCATAAATATAAATAAATTTTCAAAGTACAAGTATGAAAATGAATATTGTTATATTTTTTTCAAACAATACGAGATATTTTTAATGTATTAGTTAAGCATCAGACGTTTTCTTCCTCCTCAAGCAGTTGTTTTTCGTATAACTCAAAATATACCCGCCGGCGTTCCATAAGCTCCTCATGTGTACCGTGTTCCACTATTTCGCCCCGGTCCATCACCAGTATCTTGTCGGCATTTTTTATGGTCGATATGCGGTGTGCTATGATAATGCTCGTCTTACCCTGCATAATTCCGCCAAGGTTCCTTAAAATCTCTTCCTCGGTTCGGGTATCGACTGCCGAGAGGCAATCATCAAATATGAGTATCTGGGGATGCTTTACAATGGCCCTGGCGATAGATACCCTTTGCTTTTGCCCGCCTGATAGCGTAACGCCGCGTTCGCCGATTAAAGTGCTAAATCCTTTCTCAAGCTCCATGATGTTGTCATAAACCGCGGCGTCCTTTGCGGCCTGTTCTACTTTGGCCATGTCCGGTACATCGGCGCTGAAGGCGATGTTATTGGCTATAGTATCCGAGAACAGGAAAACCTCCTGCGGTACAAAACCGACTTGCGAACGGTAATTATCAAGGTTTAGCTGCCGCACAGGTATGTGGTCGATGGTTATTTCCCCGCCGGTACTATCATACATCCGCATGATCAGGTTAGCTATCGTCGATTTTCCGGAACCGGTGCGGCCTATGATAGCGATCATTTGCCCCGGCTCGGCTGTAAAGCTTACATTCTTTAAAGCTTCAATACCGGTATCGGGGTAAACAAACGAGACGTTATTGAAGGCGATATGCCCCTGCACCGTATGCAGGGCGGCAATTGGCGATTTGATCTCGGGCTGCTCGTGCAAAAATTCATTGATCCTTTTTTGCGATGCCGCCGCGCGTTGTATGAGCGAAGTGACCCAGCCAAGCGCCATCACCGGAAAGGTGAGCATGTTGAGATACACCACGAATTCGGCGATGTTTCCCGGTGTAATATTGCCCTTCATAACCTCCACGCCGCCGATGTACATCACGATAACATTACTCAGCCCTACCAGTAAAAGCACCAGCGGATAGAAGAGCGCCTGCACTTTTACCAGCGCCATCGAGTGCGTTTTATAGTTTTCGCTTTCGCTGATAAAACTATCTTCAACCGATTTCTCGCGCACATAAGATTTGATCACCCGGATCCCGGAAAAGTTTTCCTGTACAAAGCTCGATAAGGCCGATAAACGCTGCTGTATCTTCTCGCTTCTAAAATTGATGATATTGTTGACGTAAAAGATGGTCAAAGCAAGGATAGGTAAGGGCAGGATGGAGAACAGGGTTAGCCGCAGGTTCACCGTCAGCATAAAGCAGATGGCAATAATAAAAAGCGTAACTGTATTGATGGTGTACATGATTCCCGGACCGAGATACATGCGCACGCGACTCACGTCTTCTGTGGCGCGGTTCATCAGGTCGCCGGTATTGTGGCGACGGTAAAAAGCAAGCGACAGCAGTTGGTAATGCGCGTACAATTCATTCTTCATGTCGTACTCAATATGCCTGGACATCAAAATGATGGTTTGACGCATGAGAAACAGGAATACGCCCCGTAAAAGGTATAAGATCAATACCAAACAGCCATACAATAGGGTGCTGTACCCAAATAGCGCGTAAATGTTCGGTTGCTTTGTGAATCCGGAAAACAAATGATACAGGGGTATATTTTCCGTTACCAGGTCGACCGCGTTGCGGATAACCGAAGCCGTAAATACCTGGAAAATATTGGAGATCACAACGAACAGGATCCCCGGTATCAGCCGCCATCGGTATTTGTAAAGGAATTTATTGAGGTAAGCGAGGTTTTTCATGGTTACAAAGCAAATGTAGGTTTTTTTATAGTTCATGGTTCATAGTTCATGGATCATGGTGTCAGGGCCGGGTAATAATCTTTTTTAGTTGTCACGGTCGGCTATGAACCATGAACTATGAACTATTAGCTAATTAAGTTTGCCGCAATCAAAAAAACCTATACTTTTGTCGCAGCCCCTATCGGGTACGTTTACTTATAATGTCAGCCCTAGATACCAGCGAATCATTGTTTGACCAAATGAAAGCTTTTGGTCACCAAAAAATAGTGTTTTGCAATGATCCGGATACCGGCCTGAAGGCTATTATCGCTATTCACGATACCACATTGGGCCCAGCTTTGGGCGGCACACGTATGTGGGCCTATAAAAGCGAGACTGACGCCCTGAATGATGTTTTGCGGCTATCAAAGGCCATGACCTATAAATCAGCGGTCGCGGGTCTCAATTTAGGCGGCGGCAAGGCAATTATCATTGGCGATTCGAGGAAAGATAAATCAGAAGCTTTACTGCGTAAATTCGGACGGTTCATTAAAAACCTGAACGGCGAATTTATCACCGCCGAGGATGTGGGTACCAACCCTAAGGATATGGAGTATATCCGCATGGAAACGCAGCACGTGATGGGCGTACCCGAATCTATTGGCGGCAGCGGCGACCCTTCGCCTATTACCGCGCTGGGCGTATTTATGGGCATCAAGGCGGCAGTGAAGGAATTATACGGTTCGGATACACTTGCCGGTAAGTCGGTAGTGGTACAGGGAATAGGGCATGTAGGGGAGAACCTTGTGCGGTTGCTGCGCGATGAGAACGCAATGGTGTACGTTACCGATATTAATGAGGAGCGGATCGTACAGGTAGCAAAAAAATATGGCGCCCAGGCGGTATCAAATAACACGATATTTGATATTGAAGCCGATATTTATTCGCCCTGCGCGCTTGGGGCCACCATCAATGCGCAAACCATCGGCAAACTGAAATATGCTATTATAGCGGGCTCGGCCAACAACCAGCTTGAAGATGAATACGAGCAGGGGCGAATGCTGCTCGAGAAGGGCGTATTGTTCGCGCCCGATTACGTGATCAACGCCGGTGGGGTTATCAATTGTTATTCGGAGTTGATGGGGTTCAGTAAAAAACGCACGCTGCAGCTTACGGAAAACATATACGAGGCAACGAGAAATGTACTAAAACTGTCCAAATCGGAGAATATTTCAACGATAGAAGCAGCTAATAAAATTGCAGAAAAACGCATAGCCGATATCAAAAAAGTAAAATCAACTTATTAAATTCAATTTCAAAAACAGGAGGCATCCTAAACCGTTCTTTATACCATGTTAAACAGGAGACATTTACGCGTAAAAGTATTGCAAGCGCTATACGCTTACCATCAGTCAGATAATAAGGACATCAAGCAGCACGAAAAAAACCTGCTGCAAAGTGTCGAAATGGTGTACGAGATGTACATCTGGATGCTTTCGCTCATATCGGAAGTAGTGGATTATGCCGAGATTGACGCGGAAGAAAGGGCGCATAAGCATTTGCCGACAGCCGATGACCTTAAACCCAATCTAAAAATACTCACCAACAGGTTTATACTTTCCCTGAAGAAAAATGAGGAGTATTTAACCGCGGTGAAAAAGTATAAAATATCGTGGAGCTTTGACCCTGAGCTGGCCAAATCGCTGTTTATCATACTCAAAAATTCGACCGAGTACAATGATTATCTCGCCAAGACCGATGACACATTGCACAGTGACAAGGATATCATCAAATTCATATTCAAAAAGGTAATACTAAAATCATTACTTGCCGAGCAGGTGTTTGAGGATAAATTTATCTTCTGGCCGGTAGATAAGGATGTATTGCAGGCGCTGATCGCTAAAACTTTCAAAAATTTCTCGAATGATAATCCGAAATTGAATAAACTGGCCGAGGTGACAGGAAATTGGGAAGAGGACCGGGAGTTTATTGTCGATCTTTTCCGGCAAAGCATCCGTTACGATAAGGAGTACCAGGATATGATCAGCAAGAAGACGCAGAACTGGGAGCCCGACCGGATAGCGATGATGGACACTTTATTGATGAAAATGGCCATCTCGGAATTTATTAATTTCACATCCATCCCGGTTAAAGTTACGATAAACGAATACCTCGAAATTTCGAAGGAATTCAGTACGCCGAAAAGTAATTCGTTTATAAACGGTATCTTAGACAAAATTTTATACGAACTGAAGGCCGACAATACGATACGGAAGGTTGGAAGGGGATTAATAGAGGAGTAATTCATATCACAATAAAACTTTAAAAGCAATTATTTCGATGAAAAAGCTGTTTTTTGGCCTTATGGCTGCAGGCATGCTGATGACGGCCTGCAATTCAAATCAATCGGGCACTACGGCATCCAACGGCACAACTGCCGCTGCGACCGATGCGCCGGTTATGAAATTTGAAACCATACATCATGATTTTGGTAAGATCATTTCTGGTCAGAAAGTGAATTATGAGTTTAAGTTCACCAACACTGGCAAGTCGCCGCTGATCATTACGGATGCTGTGGCGTCGTGCGGCTGTACAATACCCACCTGGCCAAAGCAGCCAATAAAACCGCGCGAAGGCGGCGTAATCAAAGTTACTTTTGATAGCAGCGGAAAAATGGGCCTGCAGGATAAACAAATTACAATAACAGCCAACACCAGTCCGGCACAAAATTTGGTGCATTTGATTGGCGAAGTGGATATGGCACCAAGTACAAGTACAAATACAAAATGATAGCAACTATTTTATTAGCAGCGGCCGCACCTGATGCCGGCGGCGCCTTCGGCGGAATGTTTATACCAATGATATTGATCATCGTGGTATTTTATTTCTTTATGATCCGTCCGCAGGTTAAAAAGCAAAAAGATCAGAAGAAATACGTGCAGGAACTGAAAAAGGGCGACAAGGTAATAACCACTGCCGGTATACACGGCAAGATAGCCGATGTGTCAGAGACTACGTTTTTGGTGGAAACCGAAGGTGGTGGTAAGATCCGTTTTGATAAATCGGCTATTTCTCTTGAAGCCTCAAAAGCGCTGAACGCGCCTCCGGCAGTAGCCAAATCTTAAATAGCATAAAGCCGAAAGCATAAAGCTTTTCTTTTTATATTATCGTTTATAGCTTTTAGCTTTGGTCTCTCAGCTTTCAGCTTAAAAGGGCTTTCAGCTTTGGTCTTTCAGCTTTCAGCTTAAAAGGGCTTTTAGCTTTGGTCTTTCAGCTTTCAGCTTAAAAGGGCTTTTAGCTTTGGTCTTTATGCTTTCAGCTTAAAAAGGCTTTTAGCTTTGGTCTTTATGCTTTCAGCTTAAAAAGGCTTTTAGCTTTGGTCCTTATGCTTTCAGTTCAAATGTCTTTCTGCTTGTAGCTTAAATAATGGCATTAGTAAAATTATCAGCGTCGGAACGGCGCCGTGCGTCGGCATTTTTCACATGCCTGGGCCTGGCGGCATTGGCGTGGATATTTACTACGCTCTCCGGTAATTTTAAGTTTGATGCTAAAGCGGTGTTGACTTTTAAAAATACGCCGCGAAGACGTGCGTTTCATTCCCTGCAGAGTGATACGGTCGATCTTACCGTGCAGGGGACCGGCTGGCAGATGCTTTTCGAAAAGATGAACGGTCCGAACAAAGCTATCGAGGTCGATCTCAAAAATCTGGAAAAACAGAACTACATCGTCCTAAGTTCGCAGTTAAAGCAGATCAACGAAAAGAGGGAATCAGATCAACAGATAGTAGCCCTTAACCCCGATACCCTCTATTTTGATTTTACTGATCGTGCGGTAAAAAAGGTGCCGGTACGGCTTGCCGCGAGCTTGCGGTACCAGCACCAGTTTGCGCAGGCCGGGGATGTTGTCATTGATCCGGCTTATGTTACCGTAAGCGGTCCTGACAATATGATCGGCAAGATCAAATCATGGAATACCGATTCGCTGAAACAGGATAGTATCGACGAAACGATCAAAACAAATTTGTCGCTGCAGCCTTCGAAAGAAGGGAATTTGAGTGTGTATCCGCGGGCAGTAAAAGTACAGGTGCCTGTCGATGAGTTTACCGAGAAGACCGTAGATGTTCCGGTGAAGCTGATCAATAACCGCAATTTTTATAACGTCAAGATATTCCCGCTGAAAGTTAAGGTTACTTTTATGACTTCTTTGCGGAGATACCCTGAAATTGACGATGACTTTTTCGAGGCTTCAGCCGATCTGTCCCTGTGGCAGGATAGGGGCTACAGTACCTTACCCGTGAAGCTTACCCGCTTGCCGGAATACTGTAAAATAGTGCGGATAGAACCACAAAATATCGACTTTATCATCCACAAATAATGCTCAAAATAGGCATCACAGGCAACATTGGCGGTGGTAAAACCACCGTAAGTAAAGTATTCGAGGTACTGGGTATCCCCGTTTTTTACGCGGATGATGCGGCAAAAAAGGTGATGACAACCGACGCAGAATTAATTTCGGGCTTAAAAACAACATTTGGTGAAGAGGCTTATTTTGATGACGGTGCACTGAACCGTAAATATATCGCGGGGATAGTTTTCAATGACGAAATACAACTTGCAAAGTTGAATGCAATGGTACATCCTGCCGTTTTCAGGGCATTTGATACCTGGGTGGCCCAGGCAACCGGCGCGCCTTACGTAATGAAGGAAGCAGCCCTGTTATTCGAAAGCAGTTCCTACAAAATGTGCGACAAGACTATTATGGTTACGGCCCCCCTCGAACTCAGGATAAAACGGGTAATGCAGCGCGATGGGTTCACCCGCGAGGAGATACTAAGCCGAAATGCCCGGCAATTCAGCGAAGAAAAGAAAATTGAACTAGCCGACTTTGTTATCCGGAATGATGATACCGAACTGGTTATACCGCAGGTTTTAAAATTGCACGAAGAATTTTTATCTATCAGTCATTGAGGCATTAGGTCATTGAGTCATTTTGATTACGACTCCTAAATAATGACCTAATGACAGAATGACCTAATGACGTTAAATGATATTAGACGACTTCATTTATTTCGACACAAACGGCTTGTACTGTAAATACGGCAATTTTTATATTGACCCTAAGCAGCCGGTAAGCACAGCAGTCATTTCCCACGCCCATGCTGACCACGCCGTACCCGGAAATAACGAAGTTTATTGTAACGAAGCTACCGCGGCCTTTATGCAACAACGTTACCGGAAAAAAGCGGCTAAGGTTTTCAATATCGCGGCTTATGATAAGCCATTTTCGATCGGTGGCGTGCGGATCACGTTTATACCGGCGGGGCATATGCTGGGATCGGCACAGATATTAATGGAATACAACGGCACCAGGTACCTTTATACCGGTGATTATAAACTACAGCCGGATGCCACCTGCGAACCCGTAGAATGGGTTAAAACCGACGTGCTGATCACCGAAAGTACATTCGCCAATCCTGCTATTCTGCACCCCGACCCGGTTGCCGAGATAAAAAAGCTTAACGATATCCAAAGCAATATACTTTTAGGGGCGTACGGGCTTGGCAAAAGCCAGCGACTGATCAAAATGATCAACGAATATGCACCGCAGAAGATCGTTCTGGTTCATCATAGCATTATGCCGCTGAATGCGATTTACCAAAAAATGGGTGTCGATATTGGCAAACATCAGCTATACGGCCGCAAATTGATGAAAGAACAAAGGGAATATGTTTACATCGTCCCGCCCTTCACTTTCGATAGTTATTACCGTGCGACAGGAGTAAAGCGGTTGTTCGCATCGGGATGGAAGAATTTGCAGGTAAACCAGAATGATACTTTATTCATCTCAGACCATGCCGACTGGAACGACATACTATTAACCATTGAACGCACGCAGCCGCAACAGGTTTGGACGCTGCACGGCGACGGGCATCATTTGAAAAAGCACTTCGGGGAAAATATCTTTGTCAAAATTCTGAACTAATGCTGAAGGAAGGCGAAGATTATAACATCAATGAAGAAGGACTTTTTGTGTTCACAAGGGAATACCACCTGAAGCGCGGGTTTTGCTGTAAGAATAAATGCCTGCATTGCCCCTGGGATTTCGGCAAGCCCAAAGAAACAAAACAAATAAAAAAATAAATCGCCATATTTGTAATGCTGCACTAAGGGAATCATATGCGTATAGACGAAGAAATACAAAGCACAAACTTTGAGGATAGCTACCATAAGGCGGTTATCAATATTTCGTATACCTATGGCTGGCTGAACAATGCCTTCAAATGTAAGTTTGAAAAGCATAAATTAACCAACCAGCAATTTAATGTGCTGCGCATCCTGCGCGGGCAATATCCCAAACCAGCTACAGTAAACCTGATCAAGGAACGGATGATCGACAAAATGTCAGACGCTTCACGTATTGTTGATAGGTTAGTACAAAAGGGGCTTGTGTCGCGTTGCACGAATAACCAGGACCGCCGGGCCGTAGACATCCGCATCAGCGAGCAGGGCCTTGCGATATTGGACATCATGGACAAAGAATTTAAGACTAAAGAGATCCTTAAAAGCCATCTTACCGAAGAAGAGGCAGTGCAGCTGAGCGATCTGCTGGATAAGCTGCGAGGCTGAGCAGAAAGCTAAAAGCGGAAAGACCAAAGCAGAAAGCTGAAACTCTATAGAAAATAATATCTTTCAGTTTTAAACTTTTTGCTAAACTATAATTCAGCCAAAAATCCGGCTAATGCAATTCCTACTCCCAATAAAACCGCTATCATTTTACGCAGATTGAATTTGTGATCAGTACTTGATTCGAACAGGATCGTTGTGGATATATGCAGGAAGATGCCGATCACAATGCCCATAATGCGTCCGTAATAATGCTGCAGGTTGCCCACGCCCCCGGTGCTCAGCTCATTGCTGAAAAAATACCCGGCGGGAGCCATAACAGCGAATAACAGCACGAAGAATATGGTTTTGCCTTTGCTTTGTTTGTTGGCCAATAAAACCGTAGCCAGCGCGAAGGCCGCCGGTACGTGATGCAGGGCGATACCGTAAACCAATTGATCCTGGTGACCCTCGGCTAACGGCATGCCTTCGAGGAAAGCGTGAATACAAAGACTTACCAATATTCCTAGCGGAAAAGCGATATGATCATGCGTGGGTTTGTGCATGTGCCCATGCTCAATGCCTTCCGAAAATTGCTCCAGTACAATCTGGAAAAGGAAGCCGATCAATATAAATACGCCAACATAATTATCATTAAAATGATAGGCATCGGGTATCAGGTGCAAAACGGTAATGCCGAACAGGTATGCGCCGCTAAAGGATAATATCAGCTTTAAGGTTTTATGATTGTCTCCCCTGAACAGGAAAACTGCCAATCCACCTGTGGAGGCGCCCAAAAACAGCACGATAATTTTCCAGAGTTGCATCAGAAATGGGGCTGTAATTTTTTAAACAAAAGCGACATCAGCCATCCCACCAAAAAGCCATAGAGGGCTCCTGCAAGAACATCTACCGGGAAATGAACACCAACATATACCTGCGCAAAACAGATAGAGCCTGCCCATAATATCGCCCAAAGCCAAATCCATCGCCATCGGCGGTAAAAAACAAAGCAGATAAAAATTGCCATGGCAAAATGGTCGGTGGCATGCGTGGAAGGAAAACTATAGCCCGTACCGCAACCATTTACTCTAAGGATCGCCGTTTTAGACAGAGCGTGATCATTGCAGGGCCTCAGCCGTTGAACCTCTTGTTTGAGAAGACGTGCGCTTGTAAAATCGGCTACGCCGGCGCTCAATGCCATCAGGACTATAATTACCAAACCCTGTTTTTTGTATTTCCAAAGACAAAAAGCGATAATAATGATGTACAGCGGTATCCACGATCTCGCATTCCGCAATATCGGCATCAGCCAATCGAAAAATGGGTTGGCCATATCGTGATTGATGAAATAAAATAAGTGCCGGTCGAGCTGTAGCAGGTGTTCGATCATCGTGTGTTTAGTGCCAAAAATAGTTAATTCTCAATACGTCCGCGCATAAAACTATTGAGTACCAAACTGTGTTGCTCAATAATGCTGTCTAGCCATTAAAATCGGGCTGTTCCCCGACGATTTTGTGTTGCTATCGTCCAAATATTTTTACTTTTGCACACCAATACATTTACGCTTTGACATTAATCAAATCAATATCGGGGATACGCGGTACCATTGGCGGTGCTGCGGGCGATGGCCTCACGCCATTGGATATCGTAAAATTCACTTCAGCTTTCGGCGCATGGGCAATGAAGCGCAGCGGCAAAAAAAAGATCATCGTTGGTCGTGATGCCCGTATATCCGGTGTTATGGTCAATAACCTGGTCATTGGCACATTGCAGGGCATGGGTATCGATGTGATCGATCTTGGCTTATCCACTACACCAACAGTAGAGATCGCGGTCCCTGACGAAAAAGCGGCCGGGGGTATTATTTTAACAGCAAGTCACAATCCCAAACAATGGAATGCCCTTAAATTACTGAATGAGGCGGGAGAGTTCATCAGTGATGCTGAGGGCAAAGAAGTGCTGGATATCGCCGAAAAGGGCGAGGTTAAATACGCCGATGTGAACGACCTGGGAACGGTGACCCTTGATGATAGCTACCTGCAAAAACATATCGACCATATACTAATGCTGCCTTTGGTTGACGTAGCCGCGATCACCAAAGCCAATTTCAGCGTGGTGATCGATTGTGTCAACTCTACAGGGGGCATATTCGTTCCGGCATTATTACAGGCGCTGGGTGTTAAAACCATTCACAAGTTGTTTTGTGAGCCGGATGGCAATTTCCCGCACAATCCGGAACCCTTAGCGGAGAACCTGGTCGCTTTATCGCAGGAAGTGGTTAAAAAACGCGCGCATTTGGGCATCGCGGTAGATCCCGATGTTGACCGGTTGGCTTTTGTTTGCGAGGATGGCAATATGTTTGGTGAAGAATATACTTTAGTTGCGGTGGCCGATTATGTTTTGAAGAACAAAAAAGGCAATACGGTATCCAATCTTTCATCAACACGTGCCTTGCGGGACGTCACCGAGAAGGCGGGCGGCGAATATTTTGGGGCCGCCGTAGGTGAAGTGAACGTCGTAAATAAAATGAAGGAAGTTAACGCGGTTATCGGCGGTGAAGGCAATGGCGGCGTGATCTATCCCGAATTGCACTATGGCCGCGATGCGCTGGTGGGCATCGCTTTATTTTTGACGCATTTGGCTAAATACGGCAAATCTGTTTCAAACTTAAGAAGCACCTATCCCGGTTATTTCATTTCGAAAAATAAGATCACGCTAACACCTGAAATGGATATCGACGGGCTTTTGCTTAAGGTAGAAGAGAAGTACAAAAAACATCCCCATACCACAATTGACGGTTTGAAGATAGAATTTGACAAAGAATGGGTACATTTGCGTCGTTCAAATACGGAGCCGATTATCCGCATTTATTCGGAAGGAAATTCAGAAACAGTAGCTGACAACCTTGCCAATAAAATTATTGCCGATATTAAGGATATACTGCATTTGAAGGATTGATTTTTTAGTCGGAAAGTCCGGACCCCGATAGCTATCGGGACCTCATAAGTCCGAAAGAAAGTCATTGAATAATTCTGTAACTCAATAATTCAATAATTAACTGAACGATGCGTGTTTATTTGGATAATGCGGCTACTACGCCTATTGACCCTGAAGTTTTAAAGGAAATGTATAAAGTAATGGAGAGCCAATATGGTAATCCATCATCCATACATGCTCACGGCCGTGAAGTAAGGGCATTGATCGAAAGGTCGCGTAAAACTATCGCCGGCTTGCTGCACACATCGCCATCAGAGATATTTTTCACGTCAGGCGGCACCGAAGCGGATAATACGGCAATTCGTTGCGGTATTGTGGATAACGGGATCAGGCACGCCATTACGAGCAGGCTGGAGCATCACGCGGTACTGCATACGCTGGAAGCCATGCAAAAAGCGGGTGTAATAAAATTGAGCTTTGTAAATACAGATAGCACAGGCAATATCGACTACGATCATCTTGAAACGCTTTTGAAAGAAAACGGTCGCTGCTTCGTATCCTTAATGCATGCCAATAATGAACTGGGCACAATAACTGATATAGCTCGCGTAGGCGACTTATGCGAACAATATAATGCGTTGTTCCACTCGGATACGGTGCAAACTATGGGGCATTATGCACACGACCTGAGTAAATTGAAGGTTCATTTCGCGGTATGCGCTGCGCATAAGCTGCATGGCCCGAAGGGGATCGGTTTTTTGTACGTGAACCATAAAGTGAAGATCAAACCTTTTATTTATGGCGGTTCGCAGGAACGCAATATGCGCGGCGGTACTGAAAATGTTTATGGTATAGTTGGTCTCGCCAAAGCGCTTGAGATCGCCTATGGGGATATGGAGCAGCATCACAACAATATCCAGGAATTGAAGTCGTACATGATCAATCAGCTAAAGAATAATATTGATGGTATCGACTTTAACGGTGAAACCGATCCCATTAAGAGCTTATACACTGTATTAAATGTTTCTTTCCCCTGCAGCGACCTGGCTGATATGCTTTTATTTAACCTCGACATTGCAGGCATCTCGGCTTCCGGCGGCAGCGCGTGCAGCTCCGGCTCGGACATTGGCTCACATGTGCTGACAGCTATAGGCGGCGACCCGACCCGGCCATCGGTACGCTTTTCCTTTTCCAAATATACTAACCGTGATGAGCTAGACTACACCCTGAGTAAAGTCAGAGAATTATGCATGGCGCATGCGTAAGCGCCTAAATTGATTTTCTTTTCGAGAAAAAAAGAAAACAATAACACAACACTATAGGTTTATTAAGTGTACTAAAAGTGATAAACCTATGTTAACCACGAAAAATAAATCAGGAAAAAGCGGGAATAAAACTAAAGCAACGGCCCCTTCCAAACGAACGGGGGAAAGGCCAGGAAATACGCCCCAAGGTCAAAACGAAGAGATACTTTACCCGCGTGAAAGCGAAGCTGCCAACCAGAGAGAGGGAGTTGATGCCACATTTACCGAACGTAACGATGTTACACCTCCAAATAAAAAGGAATTTCCATCTGTCGGCCCTGCGAAAACCGATTTTGAGAGCCGCCCGTATGGGAGAACCACTGGCCGAATGATCGGGCACGAACCGGGCACGGAGGCTATATAATTAAAACTATGACTACAGAATATATGGATCCTGCCAATGGGCAGTCCGATAAACAGAATAAAACAGAAGAACTTGCCGTAAAGGGTCCAGTGCATCCTTCCAAACGTGCCGCCAGAAGAAAGAAAAACTTCAAGGTATTGCATGAGGACGGAAGCTTTGCCGATCTTCCCGCTAAGGAAGCAAGAGGCAGCGGCGCACTGGACGGTATGGTAGGAAGGGGAACATAAGTTCTGCATAGGGTAGCCATTAAACTATAAAATAATGCTGCTCATTTGGCCGGGGCAAAAGCTGGCTTGACGCTTACCAGGCGTATGTGAAGAGAAAAGGCTTCGGGTAATCGAAGCCTTTTTTCTTATCAGTTTGCCATCAGTTTTAAAAAGGTGGCTAATTTTTCTTTCATTTCCCTGCGGTCGACTATAAAATCGAGGAAACCGTGTTCCTGGACAAATTCGGCGGTCTGGAAGCCCTTGGGGAGGTCTTTCTTAATTGTTTCCTTAATAACCCGTGGACCAGCAAAACCTATCAATGACCCAGGCTCTGCAATATTGATATCACCCAGCATGGCATATGACGCGGTCACACCCCCCGTTGTAGGGTCGGTAAGCAATGATATATAAGGGATTTTGGCTTTCCCGAGCATTGCCAGCTTAGCGGATGTTTTAGCCATTTGCATTAGTGAAAATGCGGCTTCCATCATGCGTGCGCCACCGGATTTGGAGATGCACAAAAACGGCACTTTGTGTTCGATACAGTAATCTATTGATCGTGCTATTTTTTCACCTACAACCGAACCCATCGAACCGCCAATAAAATTAAAATCCATACAGGCGATCACGATATCCTGACCGCCAATTTTTCCGTAGGCGGCACGCAGAGCATCGTTAAGACCAGTTTTGGCAATAGTCTCAGAAAGGCGGTCGGTATATTTTTTGGTATCCTCGAAATGCAGCGGGTCGCCCGAGCGCAGGTTAGGATCCAGTTCGGTAAATTCATTGTTATCAAACAGGATCGAGAAGTATTCCTTCGAGCCTATCCGCAGGTGGTAGCCGCAGTAGTGGCAAACATATTGATTTTCAACTTGTTCGGTATAGTGAAGCGGTTTTTTGCAATTGGGGCACTTATTCCAGATGCCATCGGGCGTCTCTTTCTTTTCCTCAGTTGTAGTGATAATCCCTTTCGATTCGCGTTTAAACCAGGTCATTTGTTGATCTTCTTCCAATTTCAGTGCAAAGAAACGAAAAATATTGTTGATGTGATAGAATTATAAAAAGGCTTGAATAGGGCATATTGTTTACAAATGTTCATAGGATTTTATAGCCTTACTTAATAATAATGAAATAATTACTGCCGGATACTAATAAATTTTATAAATTCGAGGCCCGAAACAAACAGCTCATGGATTTAAAAAATTATAAAGGAGTGCTGCACGGCGACCAGGTGCAGGAACTATTTGAAATTGCCAAGAAACATCAATTTGCGCTTCCCGCGGTAAACGTTACTGGTACTAATACGGTCAATGCTGTGATGGAAACCGCTAAGGCAGTTAACTCGCCTGTTATCATCCAATTATCCCACGGTGGTGCGCAGTTCTATGCCGGTAAATCGCTGGATAATTCTAAACTGCAGGCATGCATTTTGGGCGGCGTTTCTGCAGCGAGGCACGTACATTTGCTGGCCGAGCACTACGGTGTGGCGGTAATTATGCATACAGACCATTGCGCTAAGAAATTATTGCCCTGGGTCGACGGATTGCTTGACTATGGCGAGAAGTTTTATGCTGAAACCGGAAAGCCTTTATTCTCATCGCACATGCTCGACCTATCCGAAGAGCCGATCCATGAAAATATTGAGATATCAGCCAAATACCTGGCCCGTATGGCCAAAATGGGTATGACCCTTGAAATAGAATTGGGCGTAACAGGTGGCGAAGAAGACGGCGTGGATAACAGCGATGTAGACAGTTCACGATTATATACCCAGCCGGAAGATGTAGCTTTTTCCTATGAAGAATTATCAAAAGTAAGCCCGCGCTTTACCGTTGCGGCCGCGTTTGGTAACGTGCATGGCGTTTATAAGCCCGGCAATGTGAAATTACAGCCGGTTATCCTGCATAACTCGCAGGAGTATGTAAAAAAGAAATATAACCTTGCTGCCGAAAAACCGATCAATTTTGTGTTCCACGGCGGTTCAGGCTCGAGCCAGGAAGAGATCCGCGAAGCGATATCTTATGGTGCCATCAAAATGAATATCGATACCGATATGCAATGGGCATTCTGGGAAGGCATTAAAGATTACTATCAATCTAAAGAGGGCTATTTGCAAAGCCAGATCGGCAGCCCCGAGGGTACTGATTCGCCGAATAAGAAATACTACGATCCGCGTGTTTGGCTGCGCAAAGCCGAGGAAAATTTTGTTAAGCGCCTTACCGGAGCTTTTGAGGATCTGAATTGTATCGACGTAAACAGCAAATTGTAGGCGAAAGGTAAAAGGATAAAGGTGAAAGGTTAACAATAGTACCTGCACCTTTATCCTCTCGCCTTTGCCCTTTTACCTCAAATGAAAATGATACAGGTAAGAAAAGTAGCCGATCCTGCCGATCTCGAAAAAGTGTTTGCCATCAGGCGTGAAGTTTTTGTGGGCGAACAGAATTGCCCCCCCGAACTGGAATGGGAACACGAGGAGGAATCCAACCATTTTCTGGCAACGGTTGACGGCGTGCCCGCTGGTGCCTCACGCTGGCGCAAAACAGATAAGGGTTATAAGCTGGAACGTTTTGCAGTTCTCAGAAAATTCAGGGGAAACGGGTTAGGGCAGGAACTTGTGAAAACGGTATTAGCTGATCTGCCCCCTGATGCTGACTACGTTTACCTGCATGCCCAGGTTGATGCCATAACACTATACGAACGTTTCAATTTTGTGAAAACAGGGCCACAATTTGAGGAGGCTGGAATACAGCATTTTAAGATGGAGAAGAAAGTTTGAACCGTATATTGATAAAACAAAGAGATTGATCTTTTTTTATTACATAGTTCTTATTATCCTTATTAGCTATTTCATAGATTATCCTCCATACATTCGACTCGGAGCAAACGGTGTCAGAGGTATTAAATGCTATTAATTTGATAGTGTCTTTATCAAAACGAATATCTCCAATGTATTTAGTACAACCATCAGTAATTTTTAGGCAAGAAACATAGATTTTCCCTTTGAGATATTTGATTGTATCCGTCCTTTGGTTTAAGTCTTTTGAAATCAATGCCTTGTAGGCAGTCGTGTCCAATCGTTCGACTTCATCCGCATCATAAATAAATTTTGATTGAGAGCTTAATACATCTTTGTTTTTTAAAATATGCTTGACTTTGCTTTTCTGATTGCATGAGCAGGCAAAAAACAATAAGATTAAAAAGAGAAATGCTGTTTTCATTGAAACTAAAAGTAAGGTTTTTCGCTTAGTTTGCTTAATCCCTTTCTTTCTACCAAATCGTTTCTACATATTCGGCCCGACGAATAATTGGGTCATTAGTTATAAGAGTAGCCTTTAATATAACGGCAGAGGCTGTAATTAAGCGATCATGAAGTTCAGGAATAGATTTTATTTTAAAAGCTTCGTTTACCGTTGCTGAATCCAAAGAATGGATCACAAAATTTTTATTTTCTTCTGTTAATTGTAAAACTGAAGTTATACCAGTATCAATTCGCAGCTTTTCTGAAAGATACCCAATTTCCATTAAACTAACAGCAAAAAAATACACAATGGATTTACCTCTGGCTGTATCATTGAAAATCGTTTTAATACTACCGGGAAGTTTGCGATTTTCAAGGTACAGAACAATAGCCATGGTATCGGCTACATACTTATTCATTTGGATATAAAGTCTTATAATTTTCGAACTCCTGCTCAAGGTGAATTAACTCACTTTGCTGTAAAGAAGAAAGGGCATCTGTTGATGAGTCGTGACTTTTACTTTTTAAAAATAGAATAAAATCCAATACTTCTTTAAGCAAATCATCGGGGAGATGTTTTGTTTCCTGTTGTATTATATCGGGAATGTTATTACTAAGCATAAAGTAAATATAAGGTAAATTACAAAAATATCCTAACCGAGTATTCCATCGCTTCCCGCAGTTTATCCATATTAAGCCCCAGGTCGATTTTTTGCGATTGCAGGTACGCAACCACATTTTCCGTGGCGATATTGCCTGTAAGCTCGTCTTTGGCCATCGGGCAGCCGCCGTAGCCCTTTAGGGCAGTATCAAAACGATTGCAGCCGCTTTCAAAGGCAGCTTGTATCTTTTCCAATGCGGTATTAGGAGTGGAATGGAGATGCAGCCCAAATTCCATTTTAGTTAACCTTTTCAGGGTTTTCATCACTTCGGTAATTTGTTTCGGATTTGAAGACCCTACCGTGTCAGCTATGTAAATATCGAAAATGCCAATTGAAATAATACTTTCTGCCCATTCAAATAAAATTTCTTGTGACCATGGATCACCATACGGGTTTCCGAAACCCATGGACAAATAAACTCTTACCTTTTTATTTCTTTTTTCGCACAGTTCATAAATATTCTCTAGGGTCTCAAACGATTTATCGATAGTGCTATTGGTATTTCTTAGTTGAAAGGTTTCGGAAATGGAATAAGGAAAGCCTAAATAAGTGATCTCATCATATTTAACCGCCTCTTCAGCCCCGCGGAAATTAGCGATAATGGCGAGTAGTTTTGAGCGTGAGGTGCTCATGTCGAGTTTCATCAGCACTTCCGCCGTATCCTGCATCTGCGGTATGGCTTTAGCCGATACAAAACTTCCGAAGTCGATCGTATCAAAACCAACCTCCAGTAATAAATTGATATAGGCCGCTTTGATCTCCGTCGGGACAAAGTTCTTAAGACCCTGCATGGCATCGCGGGGGCATTCAGTAAGTTTTATTTTTGTCGGCGTCATTTTTTCAGTAAAAACGCATAAATCTACCCAAATTGTCAATTAAAGTATCGTAGATTGCTTTGAACACGGGATGCAGCGTCACAAAAGAATTGGTAATCAAGGTTATACTAAAACAAAATAAGGTATATTAGACGTAAACAATTGTTATAAACAAAATCTAACACTTGAAATCATGAAGAAAATATTCGTATCCGGAATTATTGCGGGCTTTGTACTGCTGATATTTTGCGTCATCGGCCTGTATGCAGCTGAATGGCTATTACCCGAGTTGACCAAAGCTTATTACACACCGGTAATCAATGCGGGCGCAGGCCGGATCATTATTTATTCGGTGCATCCGATCATAACCGGGTTGGCTTTGTCCTGGTTCTGGTCGAAATTCAAAGAGTCACTGACGGGCTCATTTTTTAGCCGCGGTATCGAATTTGGATTGATATATGCTGTTATTGGTATTTTGCCAATGCTATGGCTGGTCTATAGCCCTCTGAATGCCACATTATCAATGGTCGCAGGCTGGTTTCTGTTCTGGGTGTTCCAGGGATTGATCGCCGGGCTTGTTTTTGAAAAGACAAACCCTTAAGCTAAAATTTAGGGTTATAAATAACACCTTTATGCTGAATTTCGGTATGTAATTCAGTGGTAAGCGTTACTAAGTATTTTTCGAAGGAATCGACGATCTTCTTTGCATTTTTTTCTATTCGCCTTGATTCTCCACTGGTTTCCTTTAAATACAGATCGTACAGCGGCATCCTGCGATTACCACTTTGCGAGCCCAGGTAAAATATAATATTGCTGATGGTATATCGATAGCGACCGTTGTGCATATCGACCATTATTGAAAATTGTACTGAATAGCTTTGAGGGTCGTCGTTATCGCCGCCATATTCGGGATTTGTGTTTAATTCCTGCGATGTGGTAAAGATCAGTTTCCCTTCCTGCTCATAACCGTAGGTCTGCTGAAAATTTTTTGCCGCCATAAACTCCAGCGTTCGGGTGTAGATCGTGCTGATTTTGATGGTGCTGTCAACCTTTACCGTTTTTTGATAATAAGCCATGGCACCTGTATCAACGATCAGTTTGACCGTATCAACAAAGGGTACAGGCGCTACGCTACTATGGTCGTTGTAAAACTTTATAGTCGTCTTTTCGCTTCCGGCTTTCGCCGAAAGTATTACAAATGCGAGAATTATACTTAATAAGAGCGTTTTCATCGATAAGTTTTGATATACTAATATAGCACCTTAATCGCTGTCCGGCAAGACATGTGCAGCATCGGGAATGGCTTCTTTTATATAACGCCTGATGATCAGCCTCGAACCACCATTGTTGGTAAGATAGCTTCCTATCCAGTTTACAAAGACGATAACTTTATTCCTAAACCCCAGCAGCGAAATAAGATGCACAAACATCCAAACCACCCATGCAAAAAATCCCTGGAATTTGAGTTTGCCGAGATCGGCCACTGCTTTGTTCCGCCCGATAGTTGCAAGAGAGCCTTTATCGTGATATTTGAAGCGCTCGGTTGGTTCGCCATTAATCATATGCCCGATGTTCCTGCCAACATTCCTGCCCATCTGGATGGCTACCTGTGCTACGCCAGGATGCCCCTTTGGTGTTTCGCCGGTGATCATCGCCGCTACATCCCCTATGGCGAAAATGTTGGAATACCCGGCTACACGACAAGTGTCATCCGTTCTCAACCTGTTTCCGCGCTCAATGATATCCTTATCAAAACCTTCAGGAATTACCCCCGTCACCCCGGCGGACCATATCACATTTTTGGTTTTGATCTTTTTTCCGCCTTCAAAAGTAATAGTGGCCCCATCATAACTTTCTACTTTCATGCCCAAAAGAACTTCCACGCCCATCTTTTCAAGGAATTTTTTGGCGGCTGCTGATGCCTCATCAGAGAACGGCCCCAGTACTTTAGGCAGAAAGTCAACGAGGTAAACCCTCATTTCATTGCGGTTTAGTTCGGGATAGTCCCGGCATAAAATATGGTTCCGCAGTTCAGCCAGGGCCCCTGCCAGTTCCACGCCTGTGGGCCCGGCGCCAACCAACACAAAATTCAGGTAGGGCTCTCGTTCCTCGGTAGTTTTTTGCAGCACAGCTTCTTCCAGGTTTTGGAGGATGAGATATCTAAGATTAAGCGCTTCTGGGATAGACTTCATCGGCATAGCATTATGCTCCACGTCCTTATTGCCGAAAAAATTCGTCGCAGAGCCGGTCGCGATCACGAGATAGTCGTAAGATATTTCTCCGGTCGTGGTTTCAATCGTATTTTTTTCAGGGCGCACCCCGGTAACCTCCGCTATCCTGAAACGGAAGTTCTTTTGATTATCAAAATTCTTTCGCAATGAGAATGCTATTGATTCGGCTTCGAGGCTGCCTGTAGCCACCTGGTACAGCAGGGGTTGAAAAGTATGGTAGTTGTGCTTGTCGACCATGAGTATATCGACTGGTTTGCCGGCCAAGGCCTTAGCGACCTGTAATCCGCCAAAACCGCCGCCAATGATCACCACCTGCGGGTATTTTGCATTTTTTGTCGTGTTCATAGATATATTTTACATATACCTTGATAACAAAAAAGGCTCCAAATGTTGTTTGGAGCCTTAAATAATTATTAAAATGACTTTATCTCAAGTCTTTTTTACCAAAGTCGACAATCACGGGCGTAGCGATGCATATGGATGAGTAGGTACCAAAACACACACCCACCAATAACGCGAATGAGAATCCTCGGATCACATCGCCGCCGAATATAAATAATATGATCAATACGAATAACACGGTCAACGCCGTGATAATGGTACGGCTTAAGGTTTTATTAATCGCGTGGTTGATCACTTCCTTAGGATCATCGCTTGCGGCATGGTGCAGGTTAAGGAACTCGCGGATACGGTCAAATACAACCACTGTATCGTTAATGGAGTAACCAATAACCGTCAATATGGCGGCGATAAACGACTGATCGATATCAAGATTAAGGAATGGCACAAATTTAAATATCGAGAAGAACGAAAGCACCATTAACGCGTCATGCGCCGTGGCTATCATCGCACCCAGGCTGAACTGCCATTTACGGAAGCGGATCAATATGTACGAGGAAATAATAACAATCGCTATCAATACCGTCCAAAAAGCCGATTGTTTCAGCCCTTCAGCTATTGTTGCTTTTACTTTTTGATAATTAGGTATGTGCTGAAGATCATCAACGATCTTTGTTTGACTATCCTTGCTTAGCGCACTAACGAGAGTGGCCCTAACCTTCGTATCCGCACTGGTCGAGTTGTCCTCGATCAGGTATTTGGTAGTTATGCTTATTTCATTTTTACCGTATGTTTTTACTTCGCTTGCGCCTAAAACCGGATCGATGACGCTATGGACCTTTTCAGTGGTAACACCAGGATTGTCAAAATGGATAATATAGTTACGCCCGCCTACGAAATCCACACCATAATTAAACCCTTGCGTGAACATCGATATAATACCGATGGTGATAAATGTGCCGGAGAAGATATAAAACCATTTACGGTTTTTAACAAAGCCGTAGTTGGCATTTTTAAAGGTATGTGAGCTCCATGGGTTCGAGAATTTGATGTCCCAGCCCTTGCTGATCATCCATTCTAATATGATCCGTGATATGAGCAGTGAACAGAATAATGAAGTACCGATACCGATCATCAATACCACGGCAAATCCCTTGATTGGACCGCTGCCGAATGCGAACAGGATCAAACCGGTAAGGAACGTGCTGATATTTGAGTCTAAAATGGACGATAGCGCATGTTTAAAACCATCGGCGATGGCTAGTTTTAGCGACTTACCCGTAGCTAATTCTTCACGTACACGTTCATATATCAATACGTTAGCGTCAACCGATATACCCAGCGTCAATACGATACCCGCCACGCCTGGTACGGTTAGTACGGCGTTCAAACTGACAAGCACACCCATCAGGAAGAATACGTTCACGATCACCGCGGCCACAGCTACGGTACCACCACGGTTATAGTAGGCGATCATAAAGATCAATACCACTACAAAGCCAAGCACTGACGACAGCAAACTGTCATTAATAGCCTGGTGACCCAATGTAGCACCCACGGTAGCCTCGGAAACTATTACTGCCGGTGCGGGCAAATGGCCGGCCTTTAATACGTTGGCAAGGTCCGTGGTCTCTTCCTGGGTGAAACTACCCGAAATTGACGAAACGCCTCCCGATATTTTGTTGTCAACGGCCGGGGCAGAGTATACGTTATTATCTAATACTATCGCTATTGCTTTGCCCCTTTGGGTTGAAGTTGCAGGAGCGGCTTCGGCGGTGATATCCTCCCATTGTCTTGCACCCTGCGAATTCATATACATGGTGACTTCCCAGCCGCCTTTTTGCGGGTCTACATCGCTCCGGGCATCCGTTACCACGTCGCCTGCGAGGGCAGGGCCGTTGTCGACACCTTGTAGTTTCATAGCATAAAGCTCGAAGTGCTTTTCTTTATCCTTGAACATCAAGGTGCTTCGGTCTTCGTTAATAGGCTTAACCGACCACAGGAACTTCATGTTCGGCGGTATCAGGCTTTTTATATCCGGGCTTCTCAGATACGCATTTATCTTCGCTGTATCTTTCTTGGCAGCATACCCAACTACCGGTGAAAGCTCATTGGCATCACGAGGGAAATTCGGTGTCAGGACAGAAAAGAATGGATTTTGTGCCAGCAGTTGCGCCTTGCCCTTTAATTGGGAGGTATCGTTTTTACCGCTTTTATTTACCTTGCTTAGCAACGAAAGCGCGCCTTTTGAGGCGGTATCTTTTTTGGCGGCTGTAACCCCGTTAGTTTGTGTTTTCGCGGTGTCTTTTTTTGCAGCTTTAGCTTTGGCGGCTAATAAGTTGTTGATATTGTTAAGTACCGTACCAGCCTCCTGGTTGTCGAAGGTTTTATAAAATTCCAATGCAGCGGTCGCCTGCAATAGTTTGCGCACGCGCTCAGGCTCAGTAACGCCCGGCAACTCGATCAGAATCTGGTTCCTGTCCTTCAGTAATTGAACATTGGGCTGGGTAACGCCTAGTTGGTCGATACGGGTGTTGATAACCGTGTATGTTTGCCCAACGGCAACCTGGGCCTGGTCTTTTAAATAAGCCTCAACCTTAGCATTGTCATCGCTGAATTTCAGGTGCTCCTGGTTGTCTTTATTTGCAAAAATTGCCGCCAGTTTTCCGTTAGGCGCAAGCTTTTCGTATTCATTTACAAACAGGGTAATATAATCGCTCTGGCTACGGCCGGGTCCGCTGTCGTAATCGGCCTTGTTCAGTGCCTGGTTGAATACTACATCAGGGTTATTGCTTGATAGCGCTAATACCAGCTTACGTAGCGACACTTGCAAGGTTACGCTCATACCGCCTTGTAAATCAAGGCCCAATGCCAATTCGTGCCCCTGGCAATATTGATAAGAATGTCCTAATATAGGGTATACAGGCTGCGTTGCTATTGAATCTAAATATGCCTTTTCCTTTGTCGTATCTCCCTTGGCATATGCTTTGGCATTATCCTGGACCTTCCTGACTACCCACGTAAACGAAAACTGGTACAAGCACACCGCCACCATCAGAATGGCAAAAAATTTAACTATCCCTTTACCTTGCATTGTAAATTATAATATGTAATAAATCAGTTTATAAGCTTTTTTAACAAGACGGCAAATCTAATAAAATTTTATAAGCATAAAATTTTATATTCAAACAAATTGAAGGTGAAGACAGAAAGGTGAAAGGATAAAGGTCAAAGGTTTTGGCAATTTAGGATTTAGAGTTTCGGATTTAGAGTTTAGCGCATAAAATCAGCGCCGTTCGAGTGTGATGAACGAATAGGGAAACTTATTTTTTTCATCGGGCTGATGATCCTCGTGCTCAGTTTCTATCCATTGGGTAAAGTCGATCGCAGGAAAGAAGGTATCAGCGTCAAACATTTTATGGATGATGGTGAGGTATATGCGGTCAGTCTTATCCATCGCTTCCCGGTAGATCTCGGCGCCGCCGCCGATGAATACTTCGTCCTCGTCTTTGCATAGTGCAATACCTTCATCGATAGATTTAACGACTTCGCAGCCTGGAATAGTAATATCCTGCCTGGTTACCACAATATTTCTGCGATTCGGTAACGGTTTTCCAACTGAATCAAAGGTCCTTCTCCCCATAATAATACTATGGCCCGCTGTCTTATTTTTAAAATGCTTCAAATCAGCGGGCATATGCCACAGCAACTGGTTGTTTTTGCCGATGGCGTTATTTTCGCCGATAGCTACGATGATGGATATAGTCATTGGTTAATGTGTACTAATCTTTTCGTGATCCAGGACTTGATGCCATCAATATCAAGCTCACCCTTACTCGCGGATATCGTCATTTCGTATTTCTCAAATTCAGTAGCCTGAATATCTAGCCCTGATAGGATAAGAAATGTTCTCAATAATACATAAGCAGTACGTTTATTCCCATCAATAAATGGATGGTTGATAATGAGGCTTTCGAAAATCGCAGCGGCTTTATCCTCAGGGAGTGGGTAGAGATCCTGCTGATCAAACGTCATATAAGGATAAGGACGTGCAAGCGCAGCTTCTAAACCTTCAAGGCTCCGCACTCCTTTACTACCGCCAAATTCATCAATCAAATTACTGTGTGCCTCTATGACAGTTTTTAAATCAATCATTCGGCAAGTTTTCTTAGCAACTCTTTATCCTCGGTTATTATTTTTTTAATAATGGCTGCTAAAGGGGCATTCTCAGCAGGCTGAGCTTTTATTTCCTGCAACAAGCTCAGAACACCTTGCAGTTCACTTTCGGGGATTTCATCCAATAATTTATCGATCTCAGCTTTTATTTGAATTGATGTCATGTACAAATATACCAATGACAATCTAAACCGCAACCGCTCCTTTAATATGGGGCCATGGATCATAGTTCTCCAGCGTAAAATCTTCAAATTTGAATTGAAAAATATCCTTCACCTCGGGATTGATCTTCATCGTTGGCAAAGCGCGCGGTTCGCGGCTCAACTGCAGGTTGGTCTGCTCGATATGGTTGTTATACAGGTGCGCATCACCAAAAGTATGCACGAAGTCGCCATATTGCAGGTCACACACCTGTGCCATCATCATCGTCAGCAACGCATAGGATGCTATATTAAAGGGTACACCCAGGAAAATATCGGCGCTGCGCTGGTATAACTGGCATGAAAGTTTGCCATCGGCCACATAAAATTGAAATAAGCTGTGGCAGGGTGGAAGGGCCATGCGCTCCACATCAGCCACGTTCCAGGCCGATACCATGATGCGGCGTGAATCCGGATTATTTTTGATCTGGTTCACTACCTGGCTGATCTGGTCGATATGCCCGCCGTCCGGCTTGGGCCAGTTGCGCCATTGATAACCGTATACCGGCCCAAGATTGCCATTTTCATCCGCCCATTCATCCCATATGCGCACGCCGTTTTCCTTCAGATACGCGATATTGGTATCGCCCTGCAAAAACCATATTAATTCGTGTATGATCGATTTCAAATGAAGCTTCTTTGTCGTCACCAGCGGAAAGCCGTCCTGCAGGTTAAAACGCATCTGGTAACCAAATACGCTCAGCGTTCCTGTCCCGGTACGGTCATGCTTTTGCGCGCCGTTTTCCAGCACATGCTTCATTAAATCGAGGTATTGCTTCATTATTAGTTGATTAAGTTGATCGGGTTGACTGAGTTGATTGAGTTGGCTATTAACTTTCCAACTTTACAACGTTTCAACTTTACAACAATTCACGATACAAAGAAAAATAATCTATTTTTGGTATCCTACGGTTGTGCAAAAATACATCCGTTGTTAATCAATCTGATGATCGTATTTCCTAACGCCAAGATCAATATCGGCATTAATATAACAGCCCGACGGCCCGATGGTTACCATGATATTGAAACAATTTTCTACCCGGTGCGGATATTTGACGCATTAGAGGCTTTGCCAGGCAGGGAATTGACGTTTAATGCATCAGGATTAGGGATCCCGGGCAGAACGGAAGATAATCTATGTATAAAAGCATACCACCTGGTTAAAAGGGATTACGAATTACCGTCTTTAAATATGCACCTGCACAAACACATACCCATAGGAGCGGGGCTTGGCGGGGGATCGGCCGATGCAGCATTCCTTATTAAACTGATGGATCAGCAATTCGGTTTAGGGTTGTCTACGGAGCAAATGCTGGTCTATGCACGTCAATTAGGAGCCGATTGCGCATTCTTTATCGAAAGCAAACCGGTTTTCGCTTTTGAAAAAGGCGACCAGTTTGAAACCATTAATATTGATCTTTCAAAGTATCATCTGGTTTTAGTGATGCCACCGGCTCACGTATCTACATCCGAGGCGTACCGGGGTGTAAAACCCGCAGAGGTAAAAGATTCCCTGTATGAATTGATAACGGAGCCAATAAAGAATTGGAAACATTTCATCAAAAACGATTTTGAAGAATCCGTATTTAAAAATCACCCGGTAATAAGAGGAGTGAAGGCCGCGCTGTATGAAGCCGGCGCGCTTTACGCCAGCATGAGCGGGAGCGGGGCCTCTGTTTTCGGGATATTTACCGAAAAACCTGATTTGTCCGCTTTAGAAGGGCCAAACCAAGTGTGTTACAACATTTGAAAACGTAATTTCAGCTTAAACTTTGTCTTCCGCCACTCCGCGATCAAATGCCTCTACGCAATCGCGGTCACCCCATCCTTTTTCAACAGCACGGCGCAACCGGTCAGTAGTAGCATTGGCTAACGGCATTGGTGTCCCGCTTTTATCGGACAATGCCTTTGCCAGCCCAAGGTCCTTATAACCTAAACTTGCCGTAAACCTTACAGGCTCATATTTTCTCTCCGCGATCAGTTTGCCATAGTTTTGATATACCGGCGCATTGAATATTGTCGAGCCAAAGAACTCAGCCACCGCCGCCCGGTTTAACCCATGGTCCTCAGCCAGTCTGAAAGCTTCGGCCATCATTTCGACTGATGCGAATATCATGAAGTTACCGATGATCTTAACCACATTGGCATTGCCTGCGTCTTCTCCAAAATCGATAACTCCCTGCCCCATACATTCCAGTATAGGTTTCACGCTATCCTTTGCTTCTTTATCGCCTGAAGTGCATATCCAAAGCTTTTTAGCTGCCGCGGCTTCCGGCCTGCCGAATACCGGCGAAGTTAGGTAGGTGTTGCCCGCTTTGGCGTGCGCCTCTGCCAGCTCCCTGGAGATATCAGGCGAGAGGGTACTCATCGAAATATGAATACCACCCCTGGGCAGCGTTCGCAACATACCGTTGGGGCCAACCGTGGTTTCTTTCACCACCTCGTCGTTAGACAGCATTGTGATTACAACATCAACGTTGGCCGCGGCTTCGGCCGGGCTTTTACATTTGGTAATCGCGGAAGCATCCAGTTCGTCTGCCTTCTCCGCTGTGCGGTTATAAACCTGCAAATGATAGCCGGCGGTGATCAGGTTTTTCGCCATTTCGAGACCCATATTTCCGAGCCCGATAAATCCTAATTTCTTTTTCATTTTTAGCTTATGTAGTCCCTGTCTTCGTCACTTAGTGTATCCGCTTGCTTTTTATTTGGATCTGAATCCTCAACTTGCCCGGGAATGTATTTTGGTTTTCCCGGCCTGCCGACCAGCACACCTATAATGAATGAAACCACGGCTACCAGGAGAAGCATTACCAGCTTCGAGATGTGGAATGTGGCAAACAGGAAATTGAAATACACCGGTTCGGTATTCTGCATGATCGCAACCGTAAGCAGTACAGTAATGATTATGATGATCATCGTTTTTATTCTCATGATGATTAAAAATTAAACAGTGAAAAGAAACAGGAGTTTTTAAAATAATCAACTACTAAATATAGATACTAATCTACGAAATGGCAGGGGTAAAGCATACTTCGCCGGAAATATAAAAGACAGAAAATTAATCGAAGCGATTTTGGCGTCGGCGATCGCTGGTAATAGCGCATATAAAATCAAAGCTCAGAACAGGCCTCATTTATTTCAATTTTCAGAAAGGCAAAAAATGTCATTTTCAGTACACCATCTGCTCTGTTTTTATCAATGTAAAGTTAAACTCTATTTAACACAATATAATTTGTTGATTATTAAATTATTATATAGCAATAATGTTGATTATATTAAGAATTGCTAATTTTGTTAGTAATTTACAAAACCTGGTAGAGGCAAAACATTGAATAGTTTATTTATATAATGTGTATAAATATTTGATTATTAAATAATTGTTATTTTATGATAATAATCGCATTGAACTCATTTAGGTCAATTTTTTTCTAAAAAACAGGCTAAATGCAATGAGCTTTTAAAGAAATACCCGGTGTGGTTAAATACACTAAGACGAATTCCCCTGTTTTGCGTTAAATTAACTGAAATATGCAGAGTGACAGTAGATTACCAGGCTTATAGGAAAAGCCTTCTAACGCGCTTATACAAGGCTTATACAAGGTCGATTTAACGCGCGAAACCTTGCCCCCACCCTAGCGTCGTATGCGTTAATGGTAAAAAAATTACGCTCTGCCTTCCTTTGCGATCTGTTTTCGCGCTACAGGAAAAAGAAATATGGTTGACAAAACAATGAGCGCGCCGATCCAAAAGCCGGTGGTCATTTTGTCCATATCGCCGAAAAAAGCGAAGGATAGGATGATACCGTATACCGGTTCGAGATTGGTGATCAGGGCAACGCGGAAGGCGGAAAGTTCGCGCATGACGGATACGCCCGCGACGTAAGCAACCGATGTGCAGATAGTCCCGAGCAGCACCAGGTAGCCAATATCTGCCCGGTGCAGCAGCATGGCTTTGTTATATCCGCCGGTAATTGCCAGGAAAATGGATATCCAAAAAAATGCTCCCGTCAGCTCGTAGAATGCGATGATAGGCGCCTGGTAAGTCTTTACATAGCGCGAGTTAATAATTGAAAAAAGGCTTGCAAAAACCGCACAAGCGAGGCCGGATAAGATGCCCTTAGTGTACCGGGTCTCAAACCTGAAGATAACGAATATGCCTATGATAATGAGTATGCCGGCAACGATCTCGAGCTTTGATATCCTGGATTTGTTGATCAGCGGTTCCAGTATTGCGGTGAATAAAGTAAGCGAGGAAAAGCATACCAGCGCGACGGAAACAGTAGATAATTTAATGGAAAGAAAGAATAAGATCCAGTGCGCGGCAACCAATCCACCGGTGCAAACCAATTGTAGAAGCACCTTTCGGCTTACCTTAAAATCCGTGCGGTTGACCTTAAAATAAAGAAACAATGTAATTGCCGCGATCAGTACACGGTACCATACCAGCTGCGCCGCCGATATGGAAATAAGCGCACCAAGTATGCCGGTAAAGCCCCAGATAAAAACAGTAAAATGCAGGATAAGCAGGTTTTTATTCAGCGTTGCCGGTGAAGCTTCCTGCGCCATTACTTAGGTGATTTTAAGAGCAAATAATAGCCCAATGCGCCAAACAGCACGTTGGGCATAAAGACGCATATGAGCGGAGGGACGCCGCCCTTTATTGCAAATACCAGCGCAAACCTTTCTGCAATGATATAGGTAAAACACAATATGATACCAATGCCCAGCGGCAAACCGATACCGCCCCGTACCTTTCGCGACGACATGGCCACACCTATGAGCGTGAGCACATAAGTTGAGAACGCGTACACAAAACGATGATATTTTTCGAACAGCATATCTGCCAGGTCACCTGTGCCGCGCAGCCTGGCCTTATCAATATTTTTATTGAGAATGGCCATTGGCATGGCGCTGTACGCATTATCGCGTATTTCAAAATCCTCCGGCTTCATATCTAACACCGTGTCTTTTGTGCTCCCATGCCAAAGCATGGTTTCCTTAAGGCCATTGATGTGCCTGTCACTATAAGTACGTATGTGCCAAATACGTTTAACGGAGTCGTATTGAATGGTTTGTGCAACCAGCTTATCGGTTAAGTTATCGCCGTTATATTTCTCCATGATAAATTCAAAACCCGATTTGGTGGCATTATCAAAGGATTTTACGTACACAAACGTATGCTTGTCCAGTTGCATGTGTACCTCATTTTTGGAGGGGTCGGTGCCGTCGCCGAAATGAGCATTCTCAAAATCAACCTTCAGGCGGTTGGTATAGGGTATAATGAAAACATTGGCACAGAATGAAATGATAAATAATACGCTGGCCGATACGAAGTACGGTCTTAAAAAACGCGCGAAACTGGCCTTTGAAGTTAATATAGGAACTATCTCTGTCTGATTGGCCATTTTTGCGGTGAAAAGAATAACGGCCAGGAAGTTGATCAGCGGCGAAAGATAGTTGAGATAGAATGGAATAAAACCGGCATAATATTTAAAAGCGATCTCGTGCAGGGTAGTACCCGATTTCAGGAAGTTGTCCAGGTGCTCGGAGATATCAAAAACCACCATTACTACCGAGAAGATAGCAAGCGTATAAACGAAGGTGCCCAGGTATTTCCGGATGATATACCAATCGATTACTTTAAGATATTTATCTAAGAAAGCCTTCATTTACAGCCTTTGGCCCAAGCGTTTTACCATTTTTTCTTTCCAGTCGTAAAATTCGCCCGCAATTATTTTCTCACGCGCTTCTTTCACCAGCCACAGGTAAAAATGCAGGTTGTGTAACGTTGCGATCTGCGCGCCGAGTATTTCGCCGGAATGTACCAGGTGACGAAGATACGCTTTTGTATAATCGGTATCGGCAAACAGGTCGCTATCGGCTTCAATAGGCGAAAAATCGTTTTTCCATTTTTCGTTGCGGATATTGATAAACCCATCCCTGGTGAAAAGCATCCCATTGCGCGCATTGCGCGTAGGCATCACACAGTCGAACATATCAATACCTAAAGCGATGTTTTCCAATATATTGACCGGCGTACCTACGCCCATCAGATAACGCGGTTTTTGCGTCGGTAATATATCGCACACAATTTCTGTCATCGCGTACATTTCTTCCGCGGGCTCCCCAACGGATAAACCGCCTATGGCATTGCCTTCGCGTTCAAAAGAAGCGATCACTTCGGCCGATTTTACTCTCAGATCCTTATATACCGATCCTTGTACGATAGGAAACAGTGTTTGGCTGTACCCGTATTTGGGTTCTGTACTATCGAACCGATCGCAGCAGCGCTTCAGCCAGCGGTGCGTCATGTCGATGGATTTCCGGGCATAGCTGTAATCACAGGGGTAAGGCGTGCATTCATCCAGCGCCATGATAATGTCCGCGCCGATGATACGCTGAATGTCCATCACATTTTCGGGTGTAAACAAATGCTTCGATCCATCGATGTGGGAACGGAACGTTACGCCTTCCTCTTTTATTTTTCTTACCTCGGTAAGCGAATAAACCTGGTAGCCACCGCTGTCGGTTAGAATTGGCCCGTCCCAGCCGTTAAATTTATGCAGGCCGCCCGCCTGTTCCATCACATCAAGCCCCGGTCGTAAATACAAATGATAGGTATTCCCTAAAATGATCTGGGCCTGGATATCGTCCTTCAATTCGCGCTGGTGAACGGCTTTTACCGTACCTGCGGTGCCCACAGGCATAAATATAGGGGTTTGTATAGTGCCGTGATCGGTTGTTATCTCGCCCGCGCGGGCCTTGGATAGCGGGTCTTGTGCTGTTAAACTAAATTTCATTATAGGGTTGCAAAATTAGCACTTTGATTTCACCGATGGTAAAAAGATTTCACCGATGCAAAAACGCATGTCTACCTGGATGTATTTATTAACATTACAACCTTCTAACCTTACAACTTTTCAACCTCTGTAAAAATTGCCGCCTATTTTTAACAACTTTGCCTGATAGTACGATCACAATTGGAAGCATATCTATCCCAGGCTCTATTCGCATTACTATCGCTTTGTTTTATAGCCCAGCTATACTACCTGCTTTATTATCACCGCAGGTTATATTCCTATCAATCAAACGATGAAGCCGGGAACATCGCGACGCCCATTTCAGTGATCATCAGCGCGCGCAACGAGGCTAAAAACCTTGCCGAAAATCTGCCTCTTATATTGGAACAGGACTATCCTGATTTTGAAGTGATCGTTGTGAACGATTGTTCATTGGACGACTCCGAAGAAGTATTAAAGGAATTATGCGCGAAATATCGCCGTTTGAAGGTGGTAGTCGTTACGGAGCATGACCGTTTTAAAACGGGTAAGAAATTCGCGCTGACCATGGGCATCAAAGCCGCAAAAAACGAACACCTGTTATTTACCGATGCAGATTGCCGGCCCGCCTCTGCCAACTGGATAAATCGTATGGCAGCCAATTTCAACGGCTCTACCGAAATTGTACTCGGCTACTCGCCTTATAAAAGCAGGGGCGGTTTTCTGAACGCATTTATCCGGTTCGAGACGATCAGGACCGCCATCAACTATTTGTCGGCGGCATTGGCCGGCAACCCGTATATGGGCATCGGCCGCAATTTGGCATATACCAAAACCTTGTTTTTTAAGAATAAGGGATTTGCCTCGCACATGCATGTGATGTCGGGCGATGACGATCTTTTTGTGAATGAAAATGCTGATACGAGTAACACCGTTATCGAAATTCACCCCGATTCGTTTACAACCAGTGCCGCAAAAGATTCCTTCGGTGATCTGTACCGCCAAAAAAGACGTCATATGGGCGTTGGGAAACTTTATCAGAATAAACACCGCCGCATGCTGAGCTTTGATGCGCTAAGCGGATTCTTCTTTTATATCCTGTTTGCAGTATGCCTTATATTCAGCAAATACCCTTTAATGGCCCTGGGTTTGCTCGTCTTCAGGATGGCATCGCAGTTGATTTTATACTACAGGATATTCAGAAAACTGGATGGCAGAAATTTAATATGGTATTTGCCCTTCTTTGACCTTGTTTATTATGTTTATTTGAATATTTTTGGATTGATAGGTACATTTATAAAAACTACCCAGTGGAAATAAACGCAAATTTTACCGAGAACGCTAAGAATGACTTTCATTTGGTTGTGAAAGCCCGCGAGGGAAACCAAAAGGCTTATGCCGACCTGATGCACCGCTATAAGGACTCCATTTATTTTATGGCCCTTAAAATGGTTAATAATAAAGAGGATGCGATGGATTTGACGGTGGAAACTTTTGCGAAAGCATTTGAGAAATTGGAAAAATATCAGCCCGATTATGCTTTCAGCACCTGGCTGTTCCGGGTAGCCACCAATAATTGTATCGACTTCATCCGTAAAAAAAAATTGAACACCATGTCGATCCACGGCATGGTGGATGACGACGGCGAAGAAAAGACACTGCAGATCAAAGCCGATGTGCTGAACCCCGAAGAAACATCGATCAAAAAACAACAGACACAAGAGCTAAAGATTTTGATAGAAGGGTTGCCTCCGCGTTACCGCAACCTGATCACCCTGCGTTATTTTGATGAATTATCTTACGAAGAAATAGCGCAGCAGCTCGATCTGCCACTGGGTACCGTGAAGGCGCAGCTATTCAGGGCCAGGTACCTGCTCGGCAATATCATCAACCGTTTTAACAGGGATGACATCTGATATCATCTTCAAATATTTCCCCGCTTTAACCCAACAGCAAAAGCAGCAATACGAACAACTGCCCGCGTTATATGACTTCTGGAACAGCCAGATCAACGTGATATCCCGTAAGGATATCGATCTGCTATTCGAACGCCATGTGCTCCATTCATTGGGTATTGCCAAGGTGATCTCCTTTTTACCCGGCGAGCGCGTTTTAGACGTAGGTACAGGCGGCGGGTTTCCCGGCATACCTTTGGCCATTATGTTTCCCGAAACAGCGTTTTACCTTGCCGATTCTATAGGCAAAAAGATCAAAGTGGTAAACGAGGTTTCTAAAGCTATAGGTTTGAAAAACCTTAAGGCCGGTCATATACGTGCCGAGCAGGCTGAAGGAAAATTTGATTTCGTGGTATCGCGGGCAGTGACACAGCTTAAAGAATTTTATCCCTGGGTAAAAGGCAAGTTCAACAAAGAGTCAAAAAATACCTTAGCCAACGGCATCCTCTATCTCAAAGGTGGTGACTTGCAACGAGAGATCGCTGAATCGAAACTAGCCGTCAGGCAGTTTTACCTTAAAGACTATTTCAGCGAAGAATTTTTCGAAACCAAGCAAGTGGTTTACGTAAAGGCACAATGATGTGAGCTGTATATACGAATTACATCCTGGAATAATAAAAAAATCACGAAACGTTCCGATGGAACGTAAGAACGGTTATTTCCCTGATTTCTACCAACCAAACGTCCCTACGGGACGAGGGATATAAAAGAGTATATGGCGCGGAATATGAACGAGCGTCCTGTAAAGGACGCATGGTCGGTCGAAAAAATGAATACAGGCATGTGCGTTCCGTAGGAACGCCTGGTGGATCCCGATTTTTATAATAGTAACGTTTTTACGTCGAAGCCTGCTTAATTGCCCTTCTTCGTGGTATCCTTCTTTCGTTTAAACAGTTTCAACGGGTTTGGCGGCGGCGGAGGGCCTCCGGGCGGCGGCAGGGCCTGCGACGCTGTCGGCCTGTTTTTGGCTGTATCCTGTGTTTTGTTTTTGGCTGTATCCTTTTTGTGCTTTTTAAACGGGTTTATTTTTTTGAAAAGCTCGTCGGGCGGCGGTGGAGGTTGCGGTGGAGGAGGAGGTGTGCTTTGCGCGAACGAATGAGACGAAATGCATGCCAACCCGATGATGAGCGGCAGCATGAACAGGTATTTCAGCCTGGCCGAATACCCCGGTTGCTTTTTGAGCTGATCCATAATCAATTCAATTAACTGGTAATTGGTCTATATAATAGGTGCTGTTGTAGTTTTTGCAGCTGGTTTAACCGTTTTTTTCTTTTTTACCGATGTTGTTTTATGTAAGGCATGGGTTGTTGATTTTGGTTTTATAGCATCGGGATGCGGCCTGGGATCGGGCGGCGGCGGAACCGGCTCGGTTTTTTTGTCGTTGCCTGTGGACGCGGTCGTATTATCAGTAGGGGAAGCGTTGTTTGGGGTATCCTTATGTTTTTTGAACGGGTTCCAGGTTTTCACCTTTGCAACCACTTCTTTTAACGATTTGGGCTTTGGGTGCGGTGGTGGCGGCGGAGGTCTCCGTGCTTCGTCCTGGGCCGATGCCCCTAAAGAAAAACATAGTAGCATTAAACCCGTAGCGAATATTAACAGGTACCCGGAGATCGGTAACGATCTTTCCTTTCTGCACTGTGACATGGCTATGATAAGTTAAAGTTTCTTTTGGTAAAGCAATTTACCAAAATTTAGTTGAATTATAAAAGTTGTTAAATCACAGGATATTATGCAAAAAGAATGCCGGACTTTTGCCCGGCATTGTAAATTGAAATATAAGATATAAAACCTATTCCTTCATATAACCAACCAATTGTACAATGGCGGCCAAATTGGGATCGTTTTTAACTTTTGGGCTTAGGTTGGCTGGCAGGTATGTTTTAGTCATTTTTTCAGTGGACTGGTTGAATTGAACGGCTAACAGATAAGTGGCCGGCGCGGTGTTAATAGTGTCTATATACAGCTTGAGCGCCCGTATACATTCATTAGCGAAAGCTGGTTGGGCTTCGTTCATCACTTTAGGATCGGCTATCTTATGGTCATTGTTTATGGTAAATTTAATGATCACATTTCCGACAACTTTTTGCTCAAACTCTTTTGCGGGGTAACGCGTGTATTTTGCGATATGTTCAGCCAACTTGCCGAAAGCAGGTGCTGACCATCCGGGCGGCGGCAATTTATTTGAAGTTTTTTGATCGGGTGCTGCAGACGAGGCTTTCTTGATTTCTTTGTTTATTGTGGAATTAATTTGCCCGTTTATGGTAGAATTTACCCGCCCGTTAATGATCGAATCAGTTTGTTTGCGGATGACTTTACCGGTAGTGTCCTTTGCCCCATCCAATACTTGCACAGAGCTTTTGCCAAATAACTCGATTGCGCCATTTCTTGCATCATGGCCCCATTTTCTCATCGCGCTGAGTTCACCGGGTGAATATTGAATTATTGAATCGGAAGCTGTTGCAAACAAATACTGGCCCGGTTTCAACCCTTCCGTCAAATTGTATGGCCTTCCGTTTATCATAATAAGCGGCGTAGTTGTTTTACCGGGTACTTGTGATGATTGGTAAAGAAGGGTTTTGGCTTTCTTCGGCTTACCCTGGGGATTGGTTTGTTTGCTGATCTTTGGAGCAATTTCGGTGGCACCGGATGCATAAATATTCACATTACTAACTTCCTTGTATTTCTTCAAATCGCCGGCTACGTATATATCGACAACCATTTTGTGTTTTTTCAATAAATAATCTCTGTCGGCGGCGCTTAGCGAATTCCCTGTGTAGATAGTTACACCCCCATCGCTTTCATGTATGGACAATTTATTGGTGATCAGCGTTGTGCCGCCTGAAATGATCTTCAACATTTTTGATTTGGGCGATACAAGTTTTGCTGAAGCATCTCTGGGGGCAATATCTATCCATCCATAATCCTTGGCAAATGCGAGTGTCGATGCGCAAAGCAACCCGCCCGCAAGCGGCAATGCTAACAGGTATTTCAGCCTCGCTGTGTTCCCTGATCTTTTTTGGTGTAACATCATAATGCGTTTCTTTAAAAGGCTTTGGTTAAAAAGGTTATTGGTTAGTTGATGTTCGTAGGTTCCGTAGGCATTGGCCACCAGGAAATCGGTGTAGGTTTCTATTTGTTCCTTCGATCCGGTAATAGCTTCATCGGCGATAAATTCGTGCAGTTCCTTTATGCTTCGCTGTACCAGGTAGGCCACCGGGTTAAACCAGTTGACGATCTTAAATATTTCAAGATAAATGATATCCCAGCTGTGTTTTTGCCTCACATGCACCAGCTCGTGGGTGATGACGGTATCCGAAACGGCCATGTCTGCGCTCAGGAACAGGTAATTGAAAAACGAGAAGGCGCCACGCTCCATATCCGTCTTGATGACCTTCCACTTGCCGAAATCACGGGCTGTTCCTTTGCGCGAAAGCAGTAACAGCTTAGTGATCTTGATAGCAAGGCCGGTCAGCAGGCAACCCACGATGAGCAGGTATACCGCAAGTAAAATATCATCCCTGCTCCATCCCGGTTGCGCGACAGGTGCTGCTTTAACCGCCGCAACATAGCTATACTGAGTTATTAATTGTGAGGGCAGCTCAATTGCTGCAAAGGGCTTCAGGAAACCAAGTTGTACCACGGGGATAACGAACGCCAGTCCGGTCGAACCCAGCAGGTAGGCGCGGTTGTACTGGTACCAGGTCTCCCGTCGCAAAACCAGGTAATACAATGCGTAAAATAGGATAAGGTAGAGGTTGGCCTCCAGCAAATAATACATCCAGCTCATGACTTTGAGGATTTGAGTTTTTTAGCGAGTTCGGTTATTTCATCCAGTTCCTTCATGCTCAGGTTTTTTTCCTGTACCAGGAACGATACCAGGCTTTCGTATGAGTTGCTGAAGTAATTGGTCATCATTTTATCGAAGGTGAATTTTTTGTATTCATCTTCGCTGATGAGCGGGTAGTAAACATGCGAGTTACCATAAGCTTTGTGGCCGATGAATCCCTTGCCTTCCAGTACGCGCACCACCGTGGAAACGGTATTATAAGCAGGCTTTGGTTCGGGCATTTTTTCAAGCATATCTCTTACAATACCCTCTTTCAGCTGCCACAATATTTGCATTACCTGTTCTTCGGCTTTGGTCAGTTCTTTGATTTTCATAGCAAACTATTTTTATAGTTAGGCCAAGGTAAAACTATTTTTATAGTTTGCAAACTATTTTTGTAGTTTTTTTTAAAAATATTTTTTTGCTAAAAATTTGAGCAAGAAAAGTTTTTGTTTAATTTCACTGCGTTATTCAACCAAACCATGTCGCGTCTTCATCAAATTGCTTTAACATTTCTAAAAAATATTGGCCCTGTTGCTTCAAAAGGCCTTTTGGAGCGTTTCGGGGACGCCGAGCGTATATTCAAAGCGCCAAAATCCAAATGGCTGAAAGTGCCGGGCATAGGGGAGTGGACCCTGGAGGGCATCGACTTGAACACGGCGCTTTCAAGAGCCGAGCAGGAGCTCGATTTCGTTCAGACGAACAATATCACGACTCTTTTTTATACAGATATAGAATATCCCAGGCGATTAAAGAATTGTATAGATAGTCCTGTGCTGCTATATGCCAAAGGAAATATGGACCTGAACGCAAGGCGCGTGGTGAGCATTGTGGGTACGCGCCGCGCGACAGATTACGGCAAAGAATTATGCCGTCAGCTGATCGAAGAATTGCAGCAATACGATGTGCTGGTGGTGAGCGGGCTTGCGGCAGGTATTGATACCGCCACGCATAAGGAAAGTATGAAAAGGGGCCTGCAAACCGTCGGTGTGCTTGGACACGGGTTGGAGATGATGTACCCGGCGGGCAACCGTGCCCTTGCCGAAAAGATGCAGGAAAATGGCGGTATATTAACGGAATATCCCTTTGGTACTATTCCCGACCGCGAGAATTTTCCCCAACGGAATCGTATCGTAGCCGGTATGTCTGATGCGACAATTGTTATCGAAGCCAGTATTAAAGGTGGCGCGCTGATCACTGCCGAAATAGCCAATTCGTACAACAGGGATGTATTTGCATTCCCCGGTCGGATAAATGATGAGTATTCGGAAGGCTGCAATTTCCTGATCAGGAACAATAAGGCGGCCTTACTTACCTGCGCAGCCGATCTGGCTTATATCCTGGGTTGGGAGGATGACGAAATAGTACGACCGAAGAAGGAGCAATTAACGCTGCCGATGGATCTTTCAGATGACGAGCGATTGATCTTTAGCATCATTAACCAGCATAAGGCGCCCCTGGCTATTGATGAGCTCACGATCAAAACCAATATGCCCGTGAGCCAGTTGGCGATGAACTTGCTCAATATGGAAATGCAGGGTTATATCCGTTCGCTGCCGGGCAAAACGTATTGCCTGAACTAATGTAAGCCTCATCCCAACCCTTCTCCAAAGGAGAAGGGCTTTTAACAAAATTATATCATTCGTGCAGTCAAAGTCCTCTCCTTTGGAGAGGATTTAGGTGAGGCAACTAATGCTCTTTCGGGCTATCATACCATTTCAGCGTACCGGCACCGGCGATCACCTGTAACCAATTATCGAACTCAAATTCGATCAGGGCGATGGCGCAGGTTGGAAATTCGGGCGCTTCATTGGTCAGGTATTGGGTTAATTGTTCAATAGTGGGATTATGGCCGGCAAGACCAATAAAATCATATTGGTTATCGAAACCGTTGATCACGTCGAGCAATACAACACGGGTGGCCTCGTATATCCTTTTATCGTGCCTCGGTTTTGGAAGCGAGAGAAATTCTGAAAAAATATCGGCGGTTGCCAATGCGCGCAAGGCCGGGCTGGTTATAAGCAATTGCGGAACAATGCTTTTCTTTAACAGTCTTTCGGCCATAAATTCGGCGTCTTTTATGCCCGAACGCGTCAGTGGTCTTTCAAAATCTTCATAACTTAAATCGTGAACAGCTTTCGCGTGGCGGATCAAAAGGAGCTTCTTCATACAATTTTATAATAGGCTTCGGCATCAATTGTTTGCAAAATTACTTACTATTTCTTCGGGGATATCTTTCATGCACTTAAAATGGCCCAATGGGCATTTTTCCAGCCCAAATTTGGAACATGGCCTGCAGGAAAGTTCTATACCGATCACTTCGGCGTCTTTCACCATATAAGGCTGCACGCCCAGCAGTTCAGGCACTGTACCGCCCCAAATGGAGCCGATGGGCCGGTCAAATGCCTCGGCGATATGCGTAAGCCCGGTATCAAAACCGAGCACTTTTTGAGCATTTGAAACCAGGAACACCGATTCATCCAGCGAGGTAATACCGCAGGCGTTATAAATCTTCTCACCTGCTGCCGCTGCGATCTCCGTGCCGTTTGCTTTTACATCATTGCCACCCAGCAAAACAACGGGGTGGTTGATCTGGCGGCAGATGCTGATGATCTTTTCATTAGGCATTCGCTTGGTAAAATGCGTGGCGCCGATCACAAAAGCGATATAATTTTTTTGGTGCGATGCGGGCAGCAGCTTTTCCAGGTCGTGATCGCCTTTGATATAATAGTCTATTGGCTTGCCGTCGTTTTTAACGCCCAGGAACTTAACCGTTTTCATATAGCGTTCAACCAAATGGATCGGTTCAACCAATTTCAGTTTAAACTTTAAACTAAGCCACTTGCGTATCGGCTGTTTTTTATAGGTGGATGACCTGGCGCCTGCGCGGAGTTTGATCAAGGCTGTACGCAAATTATTGTGCAGGTCGATGATATAATCGTAGTGTTCCGCTTTGACGTCGCTGATCGTTTCGGCCAGCGTTGGTTTCAACAGGAGGAGCTTATCTACGTATGGATTATTGTCGTATATGTATTTGAATGCGGGTTTTGTTAAAAAATGGACCTCCGCATCCGGTAATTGCGTTTTGAGGCAGCGTACTATTGGAGTCGTATAGATAATATCGCCCATCGAGCTAAAGCGGATAACCAGTATCTTCATAGCAATCGGGTGATCTGTTTCCGGATTTTTTCGATAATAGACGTCGATGAATAACCTTCCACAAAGCTGATGGTTTTAACGTCTCCGCCATTGGCTATCACCTCTTTGGCGCCTACAATATTTTCCACAGCGTAATCGGCGCCTTTTACCAGGATATCCGGTAACAAGGTGCTGATTAAATTGAGCGGCGTATCTTCCTCAAATAACACGATACCATCTACAAAAAACAGTGCGGCTAACAACGCAGCGCGGCTATTTTGATCATTTACCGGGCGGTCATCACCCTTTATGCTTTTTACCGAACTGTCGGAATTCAACCCTATGATCAGCTTATCACCCAATTCCGAGGCTTTGGCCAGGTAAGTAACGTGGCCAATATGCAGCAGGTCGAAAACTCCGTTGGTAAAAACTACTTTTTTACCCTCTTTTTTCCAGGCGGAAACGAGGCCCTTCATTTTAGGAAGGTCGCAGATCTTATCCAGTAATGTTTTTTCGATTCCGCTTCTCATCATTTTAAAATGCGTCGTCAGCTGCTTTGCAAAGGATATGCCCTATCAAAATATGCATTTCCTGAATGCGCGCCGTCACTTCTGACGGTATAATAATATTAAGATCGCACAACTCGTTCATTTTACCGCCATTCCTGCCTGACAGGCCGAGCGTTTTACATTGTAATTTTTTGGCAGCGTCGAAGGCATTTATTATACCCTGGCTGTTGCCGCTGGTTGATATACCGATAAACAAGTCGCCCTTACTAGCCAGTGCTTCTACTTGTCTTGAGAACACGTGTTCATACCCGTAATCATTAGCAATCGATGTAAGGGCGGATGTATCTGTGGTTAGCGCGATGCCGGGCAGCGCCCTGCGCTCCTTCAAAAAGCGCCCGCTTAACTCGGCAGCAATGTGCTGCGCATCCGCGGCGCTGCCGCCATTGCCCGCCAGCAAAACCTTATTACCATTCTTTAATGTGGAAACCATCATTTCGCAGGCCGCTTCGATATTCGGAGCAAGCGAATCGATTACTTTTTGTACCAGTTGCTGATGGTCTTTTAGTTCTTCTATGATGGTATTAGTCATTGGTCATTAGTATCTTTTTCGATGTCATCGAGTATTTCATTAATTGTTGTTGTTGCGCTGCCCACACGCCTGATCACGATCGCCGCAGCATGATTTGCCAATTCGCAGGCTTCTTCGATACTTAATCCCGAAGCTATGAAATAGGCCATCGTTGCCAGAACCGTATCGCCGGCGCCGGTCACATCAAAAACAGCCGTGGCTTTTACCGGTAGCATCTGGTAGCCTATCTCGTCAACGATAACCATGCCTTCCTCCGATAAGGTAACCACAAGATACTCAGCTTCGGTTTGCTTGAAGATGATCTTCGAGGATTTTTGCAGATCCTCGATATTTTTTATAGGGCCGGTTTTGGCCGCTTCCGATAATTCCTTCCGGTTGGGCTTGATGATAAACGCGCCTTTGTATTTTGAATAATCCAACCCTTTCGGATCGACAATAACTTTTTTGTATTTGCCTTTCGCGAGCTCTATCAGGCGATGGGTCAGATCGTGAGAAAACAGGCCCTTACCATAATCAGAGAACAGGACAATATCCACTTCGTTGATATAATGATCGAGTTTATCTACCAATTCATCTTCCAGCTCGCTCCGGATCGTAGCAGTTACTTCCCGGTCAACTCTAACCAATTGGTGACTGCCCGCCACCACCCTTGTTTTTACCGTTGTCGGGCGACTTTTATCCATAATTATAGCATCGGTGGCCAGGTTTTCGCCGGCCATTATTTCTATAAGTCTCTCTCCGAAAGTATCACTGCCGATCACCCCGCTTAAGGTCACTTTAGCACCCAGGGCCACCAGGTTTTGGGCTACGTTAGCCGCACCGCCAAGCGTGGTAGATTCATTTTTTATATTGACGATGGGGACAGGCGCCTCCGGTGACAACCTCGTTGCATCGCCCCAGATATAATGGTCGATCATCAGGTCGCCGATAACCAGTATGGCGGGTGGTTTTTGTGTTTGTTGTATGTGGCGTACCTTATCTGTAAGCATTTCAGGGTCTGATGGTTTATGATTTGACCTTTTTCGATTCGAACACTTCTTTGATCTTTGGCAACGAGAATGCGTTTAAACACATCTCCTTGTTCAGGCCGCCTTTTCGGGCGGCTAATATGCCGTAATGCATATCCAAAAAACCTTCGTTACGGTGCGCATCCGGGTTAATTGACAGCTTCACGCCCTTATCCAGTGCATGCTGGTGCCAGCGCCAGTCGAGATCTAACCGCAACGGGTTGGCATTAACTTCTATCACCACATTATTTGCCGCGCATGCATCGATCACTTTCGTAAAATCGAGTTCATAGCCCTTGCGACTTAGCAACAACCTGCCGGTAGGGTGGCCCAAAATAGTGGTATGGGGGTTCTCGATAGCCTTGATAACCCGTGCCGTTGCTTTTTCCTTATCCATTTTCAGGTTAGAGTGTACCGACGCCACTATAAAATCAAATTTCTTTAATATCTCATCCGGGTAGTCCAGCGAACCGTCATTTAAAATATCCGATTCAATGCCTTTGAAGATGTGAAAACCGCCCAGCTTTGTATTCAGGTGTTCTATTTCCTCATGTTGCTGCAACACTTGTTCGATGCTCAGGCCCCTGGCATAAAAGGCGCTGCGGCTGTGGTCGCACATGCCTAAATATTCCAGTTTCAGCTCGTCGCGGCAGTAGAGGGCCATTTCTTCTATGGTATGCACGCCATCGCTCCAGGTACTGTGGTTGTGCAATGCGCCTTTCAGATCATTGTAATTGATCAGCTTCGGCAGCTTATTATTAGCCGCTTTCTCTATGAAAATATCTCCTTCGCGCAGTTCGGGCGGCATCCATTCCAGCCCGGCTTTTTTGTAGATCAGCTCCTCGCGCTCCGTATGGTCGATACTGCCCACTATCCTTGCCGTAACTGCCTGCACGTGCCCGGCGCTACCCGTCCGCCTGAACAATTTACCGTAAAACAATTTCAGCGGTGCAATTTCGATATCAACCGGCACGCCATTAGCTGTTTTTCCTTTCAGGTGATGACCGTCTACGCTCAAATCATTGACGATACCCGAATTGCTCAATATCGCCATATCGGCGTCATGGTATTCTGTGCCGGCTAAAAATGTAAGTTCGGTAATGATCTCGCAGCGCCGGCGATATTCACCTGTAAAGCTCCATAAAGCATCCGGCACACTATTTTTTAATTTCTGGAACAGTTCGTTAGCTTCCGCTTCAACGCGGGCAAACAGGAACTTACCATCGTTTGCCATCCGGAATTCGATCACTTTCATGATCTCTTCCTGCGTTTTCAGTCCGAAGCCTTTGGCTTCTATCAAGCGGTTCTCGTTGCAGGCGTAGTATAGTTCGCCCACATTCTCAATGCCTAATTCGTGCCAAATGGTGGCTATCTTTTTAGGGCCAATGCCTTTAATGCCCATCATCTCAACAATGCCCTCCGGGGTTTTATCCAAAAGCGCCTGCAGTTCGGTAATATGGCCCGTTTCTACCAGCTCGCTGATCTTGGTTGCGGTGCTTTTGCCAATGCCCTCAACTTTTTCCATTTCCGCAAGGTTCTTTTTGGCAATAGGGAAGGGCAGCTTATCCACCTTGAAAGCCGCATTGGCCAATGACTTTATCTTGAATGGATTTTCGTCGTGAAGCTCCATCAACTGCGATAAAAGTCTGAGCGTGCGGGCTATTGGTTTATTTTCCATGTGTCAAGCCCGTAAAAGTACAAAATAGTTCATAGTTGATGGTTGATAGTTCATAGCTTCTTTTTCGAGAAACCCTACAACAAGAAAATTATTTCAATATTTAAAATAAAATTTTAAAATTTAAAACATTAACTTTGTATAATGGTAATTATTTCCAAGGCAATTATTCGCGAATTTATTGTGCAACGTGCGGATGCCGAAGATGCTTTTGAAAATTGGTACGATAGCACTTCCAAAGCTGATTGGAAAAACTTTAATGAGATGAGGAAGTCATTTAATAGTGTAGATGCAGTCGGGAATGATCGCTATGTATTTAATGTTCATGGGAATAAATATCGCCTTATTGCATTAATTATATTTAAGGTACGTACTGTGTTTATACTTTTTGTAGGCACCCATCAGGAATATGATAAGGTTGATGCATCAACTATAGAATTTAAAAAGTAAGAAATGGAAAAGCAATTTTTTATAGCTACTGATAAGGATTATCACGAGGCTATGATAGCTATATACGACTTAATGAATAAGGGTGAAGCTAATCTCACTATAACAGAGATTGAGCAGCTTAAAACAATGACAATAGCTGCGGAACTATATGAAGATGAAACCCTCCACCTCAAGCCCACCAGGCAACCAAAATCTTTGCCTGAAGTAATTGAACTGTTTATGTATGAAAACAGGCTTTCACAAGCGAAACTGGCTGATAAATTAGGTGTAGGAAAACCAAAACTATCTCAAATACTTAATGGTAAACGCCAGCCCGATGTTATATTTTTAAAAGCGTTATACCGAAAACTAAACATCGATCCGAAAATCATTTTAGATCATGTATGATTTCATAATCAGCGAATAGCTATATCATATGGCATCCGCATCTGTGGCGTGCGCATCATTTGGGTAAGATTTTTGATCTGCTGGTAATAAATATAATTCTCGCCGAGTTCAGATTTCATATAGTGCGTTTTCATCTGCTCGCTCATATTGCTGCCCAGCTTGCCGAAAATGCTCTTTTGCTCGGGATAGGCGTTCAGGGTATATGTTTTCAGTTTGGCCATTTTAGCCGCGCATTTTACCGCGTCGTTGATATTACCCAGCCGGTCAACCAGCCCGATCTTTAAAGCTTGTGTACCTGTCCATACCCGTCCCTGGCCAATGCTGTTAATATAAGCCTGCGTTTTATGGCGACCGTCGGCTACAGCCTTGGTGAATTCATCATAACCGCGGTTCACCTGGTTTTGCAGTATCGCCCTTTCTTCGGGAGACAGCGGCCTGCTGATGTCGCCGAGATCCGCATATTTGCCGGTTTTTACCCCGTCGAAGGTAATACCCAACTTACTGTTGAACAGTTTTTGCATGTTCGGCAGGATCGCAAATATGCCTATAGAGCCTGTTATGGTATTGGGTTCGGCAAATATCGAATCAGCCGCGCAGGAGATATAATAGCCGCCGGATGCTGCCAGGTCGCCCATAGATATAATAATAGGTTTTACCTTTTTGGTGAGGTAAACTTCGCGCCAGATCACATCCGATGCCAATGAACTGCCGCCCGGCGAATTGACACGCAGTACAACAGCTTTAACTTTGTCGTCAAGCCTTGCTTTACGCAGCGCTTCTGATATCCTGTCGGAGCCGATCGTATTTTCGTCGCCGTCGCCGCCCTGTATCTCACCCGAAGCGTATATGACGGCAATATGATTTTTGGAATCCTTTTTCTCGCGTTTATCGGTTGCGTTGGTATAATCGGCAAGTTCTACACTGTGCAAAGCTGATTTTGCCGTCACATCGGTACGTTCTTTCAATTCGTCCAGTACTTCATCCCGGTATTTTAACCCGTCAACCAGGTGATATTTCATCGCGTCTTCCGGTAGCTGGATACTCATATTATTCGCAATGTTGTATAGCGAGTCCTTGTTCGCCTTGCGTGCCTGGCTGATGCCTGTTAAAAAATGGTCGTAAAGCGAACCCAGGTACGAATTGACCTGCAAGCGGTTAGCATCGCTCATTTTGGTCAGCACAAAGGGCTCCACGGCACTTTTATAGGTACCAACTTTTATCACCTGTGCTTCAATGCCCAGCTTGTCCAGGGCGCCTTTTAAAAATGTGATCTGTGAGCTGAAACCGCGAAATTCAAATATGCCTTTTGGGTTAATGTAAACCTTATCGGCCACAGAAGCCAGGTAGTAAAACCCTTGCGTATATACTTCGGAGTAAGCGATAACGAACTTGCCCGATCTTTTAAAGTCGATCAGCGCGTTCCGTATCTCTTCGGTAGTAGCCTGGCCTGAGAGCATGTAGCTTTCATCCAGGAAAATGCCTTTAATGTTTTTATCGATTTTGGCGTGTTTTATATTCGCCAAAATATCATTTAACCCTATCGTTTTATCGCTTTGTATGCCGAGGAAATCGAGCCCGGCTAAGGGGTTATTCGGAGTACGTTCGGGGATATTTGTATTAAAGCTGATATGAAGTACCGAATTTGAGTCGACATCAATATGTTTCTCACCACCCGCCGACACCAGTATCACTATGATGATCACAATGAAAATAATACTGGTTATTATGATCCCCACCATCGTGGCGAAAACAAATTTGAAAAATTGTTTCATTAAATACTATAAATCCTTTACCTATGCAAAAATAGCAATTCGCTACCTATAATATTAAGAGCGTTATCCATAATATTTGTTACAACAAATGATCGATGTTTTTTTATTGCTGGGGAGTAATTTGGGTGACAGGAAAGCATATCTTGAGCAGGCTGTCGTGTACATCAAAACGGATATTGCCCCGATAGTAAACCGATCATCGGTTTATGAAACCCAGTCATGGGGTAAAACTGATGAACCTGATTACCTGAACCAGGTAATTCGTTTAAAGTCGGATATGCCTGCACATGATTTATTGGAAAGGATATTGCACATCGAACAAATGATGGGTCGGAAACGGGAAGTAAAGTGGGGATCGCGTATTATCGATATTGATATTTTGTTTTACGGACAGGCTATTATAAACGATGAGGGATTAACGATACCGCATCCCGAGCTGCATAAACGCGCGTTTACATTGATTCCTTTAAACGAAATAGCGCCCGATTTTATACATCCCGGGCTGCATAAAAGCATTTTTCAGCTGAAAAACGAACTAAAGAGCGACTTGCACGTAAAAAAGTTATAATTTTGAAACGTCCATAAAAATTTTAATGCCGGTGATGCCTTCTGACGATCTTGATCTTACTTTTTTATATGAAATTGCTGATGGCAGTACGGAGTTTGTAATTGAGTCGATCGACATGCTTTTGCAACAGGCGCCCGAACTCCTTGGGGCTATTAAAAGCGCTATACAAGCAACTGATTGGCCAGTTGCTGCGGGGGCGGCCCATAAATTGAAACCGTCGATGGGTTTCTTTGGCATGTTGCTCTCCCAGGAACTATTGCAGGAAATAGAACAGCTTAGTAAGGCAGGCGGACAGGATCCACAATTGATATCAGAAAAATTCGACCAGGTGGAAAAACTGATCACACAAAACATGACGGTGCTTGTAGGGGTTAAAGCGGAAAAAGAGGCTGAACTTTAAACTTCCTTTACACTAAAATTGTAGCTTTCCATTATCAGGTTCGCAAGCAAGCTTTTACAGGCCTGTTCCACCTTCACGTGCGCATTAGCCTCGCTGTCAGCTTCTATCTCGAGCGAGATATGCTTACCAATGCGTACATTATGTATTTCGGTCAGCCCCAGGTTTTTCATACTTCCGGTTACAGCTTTGCCTTGGGGATCAAGGATTTCTTTTTTGGGCATTACATCAATTTCGGCCTGGAATTTTTTCATTGTTTATTGTTTTATAAAAGGCAATCAGGGGCGCTTGTTTTCTTTTTGATGGCTGCTCATGATCGTTTGATTCGAAAATTTGAATTGAATTATGGATAGGGTGATATACATAAATATAACCACCGGAACGGCGGCAAATTTAAAAAATAGTATCAAAATAGCCGAGAATAACAGCAGTAAATAGCGGTAGATATTTTTCTGAAGGTCGGCATTTTTGAATTTGAGCGACATCAGGGGTATTTCAGATACCAGCAAAGCGCACATCACCAGTACCAGTGCTGTCAGCACATATTGGTTTAAAATATATTTTGAGAAGGATTCATGACGTTCAAGTATCATCGGGAGCGATGCTATGAGGATGGCGTTTGCCGGTGTAGGTAAGCCAATAAAACTATCGGCCTGGCGGGTATCATTATTGAATTTGGCGAGCCTTAAAGCCGAAAATACCGATATCAGGAACGCAGTAAAGTTAATGTAGGGACCGATCGTGGGTATCTGCGGCGATTCTAAAAACATTTCGTACATAATGGCCGAGGGCAGGAAGCCGAAACTTACCATATCAGCCAGCGAATCGAGGTCTTTTCCGATACCCGAGAATGATTGCAATACCCGCGAGGCAAATCCGTCAAAAAAATCAAATATTGCTGCGAGAAAAAGGGCATATGCGGCATAGATCAGGTTATCCTGGAAGGCAAATACGATCCCGACACAACCGCTGAACAGGTTGGCACAAGTGATAGCATTGGGGAGATGTTTACTTATGCGCTTTTTCATTATTAAGTTCATAGTTCATGGTTGATAGTTCATGGCCGATTTGCTATGAACCATCAACTATGATCTATTGGCGACAAAGGTATTAAGAATTCATCGAGATAAGGAATTCCTCGTTTGTTTTTGTGCCCCTGATCTGGCTCTGTAAAAATTCCATCGCTTCCTGCGAATTCATATCGGCCAAATGGTTACGTAATATCCATACGCGCTGTAAAGTTTCACGGTCAAGCAGCAAATCGTCGCGACGGGTACTTGAGGCAGTGATATCAATAGCCGGGAATATGCGTTTGTTGGAAAGCTTACGGTCAAGCTGCAGCTCCATGTTACCGGTACCTTTAAATTCTTCGAAGATAACCTCGTCCATTTTCGAGCCGGTTTCTGTAAGGGCCGTAGCGATGATAGTTAATGAACCGCCGTCCTCGATGTTGCGTGCCGCACCAAAGAAACGCTTGGGCTTATGCAATGCATTTGCATCAACACCGCCTGACAGTATCTTGCCCGAAGCAGGCGCAACAGTGTTGTAGGCACGGGCTAAACGGGTAATAGAATCCAGCAAAATCACTACATCGTGACCGCATTCAACCATGCGTTTAGCTTTTTCCAAGACGATATTGGCGATCTTCACATGGCGTTCGGCAGGTTCGTCAAAAGTAGATGACACCACTTCCGCGCGTACGCTGCGGGCCATATCGGTTACTTCTTCAGGACGCTCGTCTATCAGCAGGATGATCAAATATACTTCCGGGTGATTTTTGGCGATCGCATTAGCCACATCCTTAAGGAGCATTGTTTTACCGGTTTTTGGCTGCGCCACGATCAAACCGCGCTGACCCTTGCCAATGGGCGAGAACAGGTCCATAATACGGGTAGAATAGTTGCCCATGTCCGTAAACAGTTCCAACCTTTCCGACGGGAAAAGCGGCGTTAAGTGGTCGAAAGGAACGCGGTCGCGCACTTCTGCCGGGTTACGGCCGTTGATGGCTTCCACGCGCACCAGCGGGAAATATTTTTCACCTTCTTTTGGCGGACGTATGCTTCCGCGAACCGTATCGCCGGTTTTCAGGCCGAATAATTTGATCTGCGATTGCGAAACATAAATATCATCCGGCGATGTGAGGTAGTTGTAATCGGAAGAGCGAAGGAAACCATAACCATCAGGCATAATTTCAAGGACGCCTTCGTTGACGATCACGTTGTCGAAATCAAGGTTGATCGCTGGTTCCTGGTTTTTTTGCTGGTTTGGATTTTGACCGTTGTTAAAACGCCGCTCAAATTTCTGAGGCTTGCTTTCAGGGGTAATTTCGTCCGTTTTAACGGGTTCGTCCTGTTGCCCATCCTGTTGGTCGGCAACAGGCGTAAATGCCGTTTCTTCTTCGGCCTCTGTTTCTTCCACAGGAGCGTCATCCTCCTCGTCAAAAAGGTTGGTATCATCAAGGGGAACCTCGATCCGCGGGGCGCTGCTTGCGCTTTTCAGTGTGCGGGCCCTTTTGCGTGGCTTTTCTGTGGGTTCAGGCTTTACTTCGCCTTTAGTTTGGCTATAATTTTGGTCGACCACCGCCGCCTGCAGGCGTGCGGCTTCTATCAGTTGTTGTTGTTCAAGGATATTGCTTATCAGTTGTGATTTCCTGAGCTCCTCGGCCTCGGCAATGCCTAAGCCTTTTGCAATGTCACGCAACTCCGAAACGAGTTTGTCGTTCAATTCTGTTGTATCAAACATGAGAAAAATAATAGTTCAAAAGGAATATTTATTTGAGAGAAATTGTCTTGCAGCTTTGCTTATGCAACATTTAAAAGTTATGGATTGTGGATTTTTAAATTGTTTCTTTAGTGCAAGAAAAATTCAAAGGATAACGCTACAATTTTACTCATTAAAATTCACAAAACAAAAATTTAAAAAAAATAACTTCCCCACCATAACACTTCGCTTATTTTTTAGTTTTTTTGAGCCTCGAAAAAAACCAATTCCCGTAAATGCTTTCCCGTCAGCAGTTAATACAGCAAATTAAAAATAAAAGATCATTCCTTTGTGTGGGTCTGGATACTGATATTGAGAAAATCCCGGCATTCTTAAAAGAATATCCCGACCCGGTCTTTGAATTTAATAAACGTATTATCGATGCGACGCGTGATCTTTGCGTCGCCTATAAGCCAAACGCTGCATTTTATGAAAGCAGGGGAGTGAAGGGGCTTCAAAGCCTGATATCAACCGGCGAATATTTGCCGAAAGATTGCCTGAGCATCATCGACGCCAAGCGGGGCGATATAGGCAACACTTCAACGATGTATGCTGCCGCCTTTTTTGATAAAAACGCAGCGGGGATGGATTTTGACGCGATAACCGTGGCACCATACATGGGCAACGACAGCGTCACCCCGTTCCTTGCATTTGAAGGCAAATGGGTGATCCTGCTCGCTTTAACCTCGTCTGTCGGAAGCAAGGATTTCCAATACCTTAATACCGGCAACGGCACGCTTTTCGAAGCCGTGATCAAAAAGGCCAATACCTGGGCCGGTCCCGACCGTTTGATGTACGTCGTCGGCGCAACCAAAAGCGCCGAGTTTACCAATATCCGCCGATATGCCCCCGACAACTTCCTGCTCGTACCGGGCATAGGTGCACAGGGCGGGAGCCTGGAAGACGTTTGCAAATACGGCATGAATAAAGATTGCGGGCTGCTTGTCAATTCTTCCCGTGCAATTATCTACGCTTCAAATGATGAAGATTTTGCCGATGCTGCACGAGCCGGGGCTTTAAAAGTTCAGCAGCAGATGGAAGCTGAGCTGGAAAAAGCAGGAGTTATTTGAGGTCGGAGGTCAGAAATCTGATGTCAGACTTCCGACCCCTTGATGCATGTAATTTCCCTATGCTTATACCGGCACGTATTTATTCAGCACTTTCCCGTGTTTAAAAGCCGTTGAGCTTTCCAGTTCCAGCACTTTTCTCTCTTTAAAAATTGAAAGCCCGCTGCCGATAGCGATGGGGTTGATGATGAGGTAATACTCATCGATGAAGTTGAGGCTGACCAGCGAGCTTACAAAACCGACACCGCCGTAAACAAGCAGGTCCTTGCCAGGCTGGTTTTTGAGAGCCTGTACTACCGTAGCCAGGTCGCCATTTTCCACCTCGACATTATCCCCGGCGATGGCGGTTTCGGTATGGCTGAAGGCGATCTTACGGTGACTCACCATGAGCTTCCCAAAAGGATTCCACGGGTTTTCGGGCTGGTTTTCGCCAACATTTTTCCAGTAATCAATAAATCCCCCATGGGACAGCTTGCGCCCCAGCAAAATGGTATCGCAGCTGGCCGCGAGCTCTACGCTGAAGTCGACGATCTGCTGCAGCGCTTCCGGGTCCTTTTTGCCCGATGCAAACACCCAGTCCTGTTCACCGTTCGGGCCGGCTACGAAGCCGTCGACGGTCATTTGCATTTGCAGTTTTAATTTTCTCATAATCTTGTTTTTTTGTTTGATCGTTTTTTCAGTTATTCTCCGAAGCCAGCAACTCATCCAGCTGGTTATAGCCCATGATAGTGCCTTCTTTAAAGCCTCTTTCGGCGAACATTTTAATGGTGGCCGCATCGGTAAAGGTTTTCAGCACATCAACCTTCGTTCTGTTACCTTCAATAGCTGTGAATTTAGTCTCGGTGTATGATTTTGGCGCACCGGCAGCCGTGTTACCGTCTTCGTCCGAAAACATATTGGTTGATGAAAAAGAACTGCCATTTTCTATCGCGGTAAATTCAAAGCGCGACCAGTGTTTCTGTCCTTCGGGGCTAACCATGGCATACAGCCATATTCCGCCGACGGTAAAATTCATTATTTTGGTTTGGGCGATCCATGGTTTGGGCGCTATCCATTTTTCAATCAGGCCGGGTTCTGTCCAGGCTCTCCATACTTTTTCTATAGGCGCGTTAAATTCGCGTACGATGTGAATCGTTTTAGCGTCCAGGTTGGGTTCGAATACAAAATTGTTGTTCATCGTTGTTTAGCTTATATGTCATTTAATAAGTTGTCTAACTGGTCAAAGCGGATCTCCCAAAGCTTGCGGAAGGCTTCCATCCAGTGGTCTATCTCCTTCATTTTATCAATATTTAGCTTGTAGTAAATTTCACGCCCACGTTGATCCTGGTCAACAGCACCGCATTCGGCCAGTATCTGTATGTGTTTTGATACCGCCTGCCTGCTGCTGCCAAAATGCGCGGCGATGGCATTTGGGGTCAGGGCGCTTATCGTAAGCAAGGTGAGTATAGCCCGGCGGGTGGGGTCGGCTATGGCCTGGTAAATATCTCTTCTAATGTCCATTTGCAACCATTTGATTGCAAATATATATGCAATCATCTGATTGCGCAAATTTTTTTGAAAATATTTTGCAAATAGCAGACTTGCGAAGTTTTTGAAACTTCGTAAGTCTCTATCCTGTAATAATTTAAAGTTTTTCCACCGTCGGCTGTGTCCTCACAGACGATACCGGATTGCCTGTGATGACACAGGCAATGGGTGTGAAGTTTTACCGGATTGCCTGTGATGACACAGGCAATGGGTGTGAAGTTTTACCGGATTGCCTGTGATGACACAGGCAATGGGTGTGAAGTTTTAGAAATCCGTAAGTTTTAGCTATGCAAACACCATCGTTCGCTCAGGATATTTCATGGCATAATTGGATACCATGTTCCTGATATAATCATTGCCCGGATAGGGGGTAAGGTAAGTTTTCAATTGGTCCAGGCTGTCAGCATTAAAGTATTGGGATATATACCCCATTCCGTAAAAATGGCCCTTTTCTATCAGGATACAACTATGCTCATCATTGCGCCGGCCCTCATCGCGCACAGCAAATGTCGGCAGGTCGTCCCTTAACCGGTCTATCGCCCATTGCACCTTTTGATTGTAAATATCCGGCCCTTCTATGCCCTCGCAGGCGCACAAATGCTCCAGGGCACCCGTGCAGGGCCCATGATTGGTTTGGATGAAGCATAATTTCGGACAAAGTTCAAAATCATCTATCAGCCGCGTCAAAATATTACGCCCGTCAAGCAGCGAATTACAGGTGTACAGCGGCGCGGTCAGTTTACGGCGTTTGTCAACCGCAAGCCGCATATAGCCGCGTTGATCCTCGAAGGCATAAATGCCATAGGCATGTTCGTAACGTTTTAACGAGCGGTTGTATTTGGGCCATAGTCTTTTTATTTCGATGGCTTCCATGATGAAGGCAGCCAGCTCGTTGCCGCAATCCTGGTAGGAGATATGATGGATATTTCTCAAAAATTCCTGGCGTTGCAGTCCCGTATTGTTGCCGCTGAAGTGGCTGCAAACGCGCTTTTTAATGCTCCGGGCCTTGCCCACATAGATCACCTTTCCTTTTTCGTTATGAAAATAATATACACCCGGCGCAAAGGGCAGGTTATCTATGTCTTCTTTTGGAAGATTAGGCGGCAATACCTGTTCTTTCGAACGTTGTTTTAAGGCTTGCTCAATATGATTCCCGGTATCGCTTTGCAATAAAAGTGAGAACAGCGTCGCCGTAGCCTCGGCATCGCCGGCTGCGCGGTGGCGGCTGTCATTGTCAATACCAAGGTAATGGCAAAGCTTTCCTAATCCATAAGAAGGCAGCCCGGGCAATATTTTGCGGCCAAGCCGCACGGTACATAACTTATTGCTTTGCAGGTCGTACCCGGCTGCCAATAAGTGATGCCTTATGAATGAGAAATCGAAATTGACGTTATGTGCTACGAATATCTTGCCATGCAGCATATGGTAAATGTCGGCTGCGACATCCTCAAACGGCGGGGCATCCTGCACCATCTCGTTCGAAATTCCCGTGAGGGCCCGGATATAGACCGGGATATCCATTTTTGGATTAACCAGCGTACTGTAACGCTGGGTTATCTTTTTGCCATCATGTAAACAAATGGCCACTTCGGTAATGCCGTTCGCGCTGGCATGCCCGCCCGTGGTTTCAATATCGACAATGGCGTACATTTTTCAAATTTAGTGATTTTTGAAGTCCGAAAGTCCGCATAAGTTGGAAAGTCCGAAAGAAATTTAACGGAAAATAAAAAGACCCGGTATAATTACCAGGTCTCAAATTTGTCTTGCGGACTTTCGGTCTTTCCGACTTCCGGACTAATTATTTCTTCTTACCCTGTACCTGCTGCTGCTGGCGCATCATGTCTTCCATTTTTGCAGCGAAACCGGATTTCTTTTTCTTTTCTTCGGGCCTCTTTTTGTTTTCCTGCAATTGCGCGTGGATCTTTTTATCATCAACCATCAGCCTGATCAAATACTGCTGTGCGAACGTCATCATATTCGCCAGGAAGTAATAATAATTCAAACCGGCGGGGTAACTGTTAAGCGTGAAAAGGAAAATAAAAGGCGTGACATAGCCTATGTATTTCATCTGGCCGGTTGCGCCTGATATCTGGTTGTTAAAATAAGTATACACCAATGTTGATACGGTCATGAACAGGCACATTAAACTAATGTGGTTGACACCGAATATTGGCGAAAAGGTAATCACCGAATCGTAGGTCGATAGATCGTGCATCCATAAAAAACTTTGTCCGCGCAGTTCAAACAAACTCGGGAAAAAGCGAAAAAAGGCGAACACAATTGGCATTTGTATCAGTAAAGGCAAACATCCGCCCAGGGGGTTCACGCCGGCCTTTTTATACAATTTCATGTATTCCTGTTGCAGCAGGGTTGGATTGTCATCGCCTACTTTAGCTTTGATCTCGTCCATCTCCGGCTTCAAAATCCTCATTTTGGCCATTGACAGGTAAGATTTGTAGGTAAGCGGGGATAAAACGATTTTTAAGATCAATGTCAAGCCCAAAATGATTAGCCCGTAATTGGTAGTGAACTTCAATAATAACTTAAATACAGGCAGCACCGCAAATTTGTTTATTAGGGCGAACGGCGCCCAACCCATATATATTTGCTTCTGAAGGTCGTAACCCTGGGCTTTCAGAACGTCATATTTGTTCGGACCGAAATAAAATGTGAGCGGACATGATCCGTCGACTTTCCGGTCTACATTAAGGTTCGCGCTCATTTGTTTGCTGTGCAGGCTATCGGCTGCGTCAGTGTTGATATTAAGGTCTGATTTACTAAAACCTTTGTCAGCAATGATCACCCCCGAGAAAAAATGTGCCTGGAACGACACCCATACCAGCTTTTTATCCGTTACAGCAGCGTGATCGTCCTTACCTGAGCTCAGGTAATCCAATGAGCCTTCGGTATTGAGGTCATAAATAGTGGTATAGCGTCTTTCCTGCTCAATATCCATTTCCTGCTTCTGCATATTGGCAGCCCAAACAATATTCAGGCTGTTGCTATTGGGAATCACCTGGTCAAGCCCTACCGGTTTTATGGTTAAGCCAAGCTTAAAACCCGTGCCCTTTAGCGTATAAATATAGTCGATGTATTGGGTGGGGCTGTAGTTCAGGCGCATGGTCACCGAGCCTGAATCCTTTTCAGCTACGGTCAGGTTTTGGGCGCCTGGCTTAAAATAAAGGTCATTGGTATTGATACCCTTATCGGCTGCCCTGAAATTCAGGCCGAAAGCGTTCTTATCACCATTAAATAAAATAAGCGGCTTTTTATCAGACGTTTTGTAATTTTTTAATTCGACCGAATAAACCCGTCCGCCTTTATTGCTTAATTTAATAAGCAGTTCCTTGTTTTCAAGGGTGATGAACTGTTCTGATCCTACCGTAGCTGCGCCAAACGGGGTTGCGTTCAGCGCGGCTGTGTCAACCGCTATCGTTTTCTTTGTGCTGTCGAACCTTGCTGTAGCGGGCGATTGTTTCTTCGTTGCGGCCTGAACTGCCTTAATAGAGTCCTGCTGTGCTTGAAGTTTTTTTGCCTGGTCGGCCGGGCCCTTTAAAAAGAAGTAAGACCCGATCATGATCAAAACGATCAGGAAAAACCCCATGTATGAATTCTTATCCATTGTTTGTTATCGTACTTTGTTACTTCCTGCGTGCATACTCCAGCGAAGCGGCGACAAAGTTAACAAAAAGTGGGTGAGGATTAGCAACTGTTGATTTTAATTCCGGGTGAAATTGCCCGCCTATGAAAAAGGGGTGTTTTTTAAGCTCAATGATCTCTACAAGGTTATTGTCGGGATTGATCCCCGAAGGAATAAACCCGGCATCCTCGTACTGTTTAAGGTACTTGTTATTAAACTCGTAACGGTGACGGTGGCGCTCGCTGATTCGCGTTTTCCCGTAAATAGCTGCGGCCTTGGTGCCTTTCTTCAAATCGCAGGCATAGGCTCCAAGACGCATGGTGCCGCCTTTGTTTTTGATTTTCTTCTGCTCCTCCATCATCGCTATAACCGGGTGCGGTGTGTGTTCGTTCATCTCGGTGCTGTTGGCATTCTTCAGGCCAAGCACATTTCTGCCGAATTCAACAACCGCGCATTGCATACCCAGGCAAATACCAAAGAACGGGATATTGTTCTCGCGCACATAGCGGATGGCCTCTATCTTGCCTTCAAAACCGCGTTCGCCAAAGCCGGGAGCAACCAGTACACCATGCACGTCTTTTAAACGTTCAACAGCGTTTTCGGGCGTCAACTGCTCCGATGGGATGTACTCCACCTTTACCTTGCATTCGTTTTTCGAACCCGCATGGATGAACGACTCGGTGATAGATTTATAGGCGTCTGGTAATTCAACATATTTACCAACAAGGGCAATACGCACTTCCGAGGTCGGGTTCTTTAAGCGGCCTAAAAAATCCTTCCAGCTTTCCAGGTCGGGCTCTGTAGAGTGGGCGAGTTTGAGCTTGGTAAGAACTGTTTTGTCCAGTTGCTCCTTCAGCATCAAAAGCGGAACATCATAAATAGTTGAAGCATCTATCGACTCGATAACGGCGTTGATATTCACATTACAGAACAACGCAATTTTTTTGCGGATATCCATGTTGAGGTGATGCTCGGTACGGCAAACCAGGATATCGGGCTGTATACCATATTCCAGCAACATTTTCACAGAGTGCTGTGTGGGTTTTGTTTTTAATTCGCCCGCAGCAGCAAGGAAAGGTATCAGGGTTAAATGGATAACCAGCGAGTTACTCGAACCAATTTCCCACCTGAACTGCCTAACCGCTTCAATATAAGGCAGCGACTCGATGTCGCCAACCGTGCCGCCCAATTCGGTAATGACGATATCATAACGACCGCTTTCACCCAGTATCCTGATGTTTCTTTTGATCTCGTCGGTGATGTGGGGTACAACCTGCACCGTCTTGCCCAAAAACGCGCCCTCACGTTCCATGTTGATCACATTCTGGTAGATGCGGCCCGTAGTAATATTGTTAGCCTGCGAGGTTGGCGTATTTAAAAAACGCTCATAATGACCAAGATCAAGATCGGTTTCGGCGCCGTCCTCGGTCACATAGCATTCGCCGTGTTCGTAAGGATTTAACGTACCCGGATCAATGTTGATATAAGGGTCGAATTTCTGGATGGTAACGCGGTACCCGCGGGACTGGAGGAGCTTTGCTAACGAGGCTGAAATAATGCCTTTCCCTAACGACGAAGTAACGCCGCCCGTCACAAAAATGTATTTGGTCATGATGATCAGTTATTATTGGAACAGGTTTTTGAGCCCGTTCCGAATGTTTGTGTACGGGATACAAAAGTAGCAAAAATTTCTGAACTGCGGCGACCCCACTCACAAATGTTGAAAAGGAAATGGGTTGTTGAAAATACCAGGCTATGGGAAACGGTTTATTTTCCGGTTACCTGTACCTCGCCGGTTTGATGCTGATTGTACTGCCGAATGTAGTATCGCAGGCGCTCCAGGCCGAAATCACTATCAGCCTCAAACTGCGCTTTCAGGGGCTCGTCATCGGCTATCATTTCGCTGAACATTTTCTTTCGCTCCTTGCGGCTTCCGTCGGTGAAAATAGTGGTCGCTTTTAACTCTTTTAGCACGTCATTGCCTTTATTAACATACCAGTAATAAGTAGTGGTACTTCCATATTGGCTGGTAGTAACCACAATTCTCTCATACATATTGATCTTACCTCTTTCAAGCAAGTCAAGAAACTTAGGGGACGTGTCACCAGGTAATACCGCTGCCACAACCATTACCGAGTCTTTTGTATCGTAGTATTCCTTAATATCGTCAGTAGTGATCTTTATTGCTTTATCAGATTCCAAAGGCACATATCTCAATTTACCCATGAAGGGTTTTTTGAAATTGCATTTGATCGTGTCGCCTTTGACCGTCAAAACATAATTGAACGAAGGTTTTTGAGCGAAAACGGTACAAACCAGAGTGATCAGCAGGGCCAGACTTATAAAAAAAGGTTTTAGGGGTTTCATTATAAATAATTTTCAGGTCAGGCGCAATATAGTTTAGAATTTCAAGTTTTGCAAATCGTCCGGCGTGTCTGTCTGAACTATGATTTTTGTGATTTTCTGATTGACTATGATTTTTTAAGGCTTCAAGCAATCAAATTATAGTTTAGAGCCTCTTCTTTGGCTTCATCACCCTTTTAAATTGTAACGAAGTGTTTCCGAAATTAATGAGTAAACCTATGTCTAAGCCATAAGCTTCTAAATAATTAATAGCTTGTGCCAGGTGTACATCCTCCAACTGTACAACAGCTTTTAACTCAACCATCACTTTCTCTTCGACAAAAAAGTCAACTCTTCTTGTGCCAATATACTCCGTTTTATATAAAATGCTCATCTCGTGCTCTCTGCTAAATGCCAATCCCTGCAAGCGCATTTCTATTTCCAAAGCCCTTTGATAAATTACTTCTTGAAACCCATTGCCCAGCAGCTTATGTACTTCTAATGCGCAGCCAATAATTTTACCGGTGAGTTCGCTTAATGGGTATTCGTCTTTTGTAATCATTGCTTTTAGTCCTGAACTATGATTTAATTGATTTTGTAACTGACTATGATGTCTATTCCTGCCTCCGTTTTTTAATCATAGTCTTCAATTAATCATTCAAATCATAGTTCAGACGGTCCAAATCCTCCGGTGTATCGATAGCAAAAGTTTCGAGTTCAGTTTCGGCTACTTTAATTTTATAACCGTTCTCTACCCAGCGCAGCTGTTCCAGGCTTTCGGCTTTTTCTAATGGAGAAACGGGCAGTTTGGTGATCTGCTGTAAAATATCAGTCCTGTAGCCGTAGATCCCGATATGCTTATAATAAGTAAAATGCTGTAACCAGGTATTTGGTTCCTGTCCGCGGATATGCGGCAGGGGTGACCTGGAAAAATATATAGCTTCCGAATTTTTATTGATAATGACTTTAGGCGAATTGACATTATGCAGTTCCTCATTGGTCAAAACTTTTTTTACCAGCGTGGCTATTTGCGTATTGGTATCGTTGAAGCAGGAAATAACTTTACTGATCTGTTCCGGGTCGATATAAGGTTCGTCGCCCTGGATATTGATGATGACATCGTATCCCGGATGTTTTAATGCCACTTCAGCGCAGCGGTCGGTACCGCTTTGATGATCGGACGAAGTCATTATGGCTTTACCACCGAACATGGTCACATGCTCAAGAATGCGTTCATCGTCCGTAGCAACAACGACTTCATTTAAAAGCGTACACTTTTTGGCTTGTTCATACACGCGCTGTATCATGCTTTTCCCGGCAATGTCAACCAGCGGTTTACCCGGGAACCGGGTGGAAGCGTAGCGGGCGGGGATGATACCGAGGATGTTCATTTTTTCGAGGTTGTACGTTTAACGTTGGACGTATTACGTAAGGATCTGGTTCACAGTGATTATCTGATAACAAACGTATAACGTAGCACGTACAACGTATAACCTAAAACAGCCCATGTATCTCCCGTTCTATCTTCTCCACAATCGTTGCCATATCTTCGGTATTATTGGCAAAGTCAAGCTTGTCCTTGTCTAATATCAGCAGCTTGCCGAGTTTATAGTTTTTGATCCATTTTTCGTACTTCTCGTTCAGTTTGGACAAATAGTCCAGCCTGATGCCGATCTCGTACTCGCGCCCGCGGCGATGGATATTATTGACTAAAGTAGGAACCGATGCCTTCAAATACACCAGCAGATCGGGCGGTTTGATGAATGCGGTTATATTTTCAAATATGGCCCTGTAATTCTCGTAATCGCGGCTGGTCATCAGCCCCATGTCATGCAGGTTTTCGGCAAAAATATAAGCATCCTCGTATATGGTCCGATCCTGGATGATGTTGCGGCCGTTTTTCTGAATATCGATGATCTGTTTAAAGCGGCTGTTCAGAAAGTATATCTGCAGGTTAAAACTCCAGCGTTTCATATCACTGTAGAAATCCTCCAGGTAAGGATTGTTGTCAACCGCTTCATAAAGCGGACTCCAGCCATAATTTTTAGCCAGTAATTCGGTCAGCGTGGTTTTTCCGGCGCCTATGTTGCCTACAACAGCTATATGCATTCAGTTAATGGTTTATGGTCGATGGTTCATGGTTCATGGTTCATGGTTCATGGTTCATGGACTATGTCCGACTAAGATACATTTTGAACAAAGAACTAACAACAAATATTTAGTGATGAAAACGAATTGGCTATGAACTATGATCCATGAACTATATGCCAATCAAAAACTTCTGAATCCAATGATCTCCCGCACTTCGCGGATGGTCTTGGACGCGCTTTCGCGGGCCTTGATGGCGCCATGCCTTGCAACCTGCCTCAGGTAGGGCGCATCATTGGCTATAGCGTTTATTTTCTCCCGGATCGGCGTTGTCGCGATGATCATATCCTCAGCCAATTGTTTTTTCAGGTCACCATAACGTATTTGGCAATTGTTGTATAATTTGTCGAAATGCTCATAAGTGTCAACTGATGATACTACCTTCATCAGGTCGAACAGGTTCTGTATCTCGACGGGCTTTTCCTGGTTCTCGGCAGTCGGACCGCTGTCTGTTACGGCGCGCATCACTTTCTTACGGATCACTTCCGGTTCGTCCGAAAGGTTTATAACACTGCCTTCGCCCTCCGATTTGCTCATTTTGCCTTTTCCGTCAAGTCCCGGTATCCTTACCAGGTTGTCGCTGAAATTAAAGGCGTAAGGTTCAGGAAAATAGTCTTTATCGTAAAGCCTGTTAAAGCGGTTGGCAAAAGTGCGCGCCATTTCTAAATGTTGTTCCTGGTCCTTGCCTACAGGCACCTTTGTGGCCCGGTGGATGATGATATCCGCGGCCATTAAAACGGGATAGGTGAGCAAACCGGCGTTCACGTTATCGGGTTGAGAACGAATCTTGTCTTTGAATGAAGTGCTGCGTTCGAGTTCGCCCAAATAGGCGTTCATATTCAGGTAAAGATATAATTCGGCCACTTCCGGCACATCCGACTGAATATATATAGTAGCCTTTTCCGGGTCGATGCCCGCCGCCAGGTATTCTACTAAAACCTGCTTGATGTTACCGTGCAGGTCGGCAGGAGTGGGGTGTGTAGTAAGCGAGTGCAGATCGGCAATAAAAAAATAGCAATTGTATTCGTGCTGCATCTTCACGAAATTTTGAATAGCTCCGTAATAATTACCCAAATGCAGTTTCCCGGTTGAGCGAATTCCGCTAACGACAGTTTCCTTCATGGGGCGAAAGTAAGTAATTTTTGACGTTTTGCCTCACCTAAATCCTCTCCTTTGGAGAGGACTTTTTAAGCAGGTTTAACAAATCGTCCATACAATAACCCCCTCTCCAAAGGAGAGCGCTGGGGTGAGGCGGCTTTCAGTTAGATCGAACTCACCCTAATTTTTATATTTTTGATACCGATGAAGTTGATATTGAAGAAGGCTCACGTACACTTTTACCGGCTCAGTGTGGCGTTCATCTATGTGTTATGCTATCCTTTCCTGTATTTCCTGGCCAAAGACGCAAAACGTTACCCGGCGATTGTCAAATTCAGGCGCTTTTTGGCAGGCGCCAGTTCGGGTATGGCCGGGATCTTTTATCGTATTGAATATGAAGAACCGGTTGATTGGAACCACGCTTATGTCGTAAGTCCGAACCATACGTCGAACCTGGATATCCCGGCTATGTGTATGCTGGTGAACAGCAATTGCAGTTTTATGGGCAAAGAGGAACTGACCGGCGAGGCAGTGACCAATTTTTTCTTCAGGACGATAGATGTGCCGGTGAATCGCCACAGTAAAATGTCGTCGTACAGGGCCTATAAAAAAGCAATTGAGAAATTACACGAAGGGATTAGTATGATCATCTTCCCGGAAGGCGGCATAGCGGATGACTTTCCGCCAAAATTACAGCCGTTCAAAAATGGCTTATTCAAACTGGCTATTGAATGCGGCGCCCCTGTTTTGCCTGTTACCATCCTTAATTCATGGCATTTGATGTGGGATAGCGGCCTTAAATATGGCAGCCGACCGGGAATTTGTCATATATTTGTCCATAAGCCGGTCGCAACAGCGGGAATGAGCGTTGATGATGCCGACGCGTTGCGCGACAAGGTTTATGATTTGATCAAACAAAAGCTGGCCGGATATGACCATAGATAAAGAGACCGTAGATAAGATAGCCCACCTGGCAAGGCTGGAACTGGCCGACGATGAAAAGGAAAAGCTGATGGGCGACATGGGCAAGATCTTGGATTTTATGGCCAAGCTGAACGAGATCGACACCACTGGTGTTGAATCGCTGGTGTATATGACTGATGAGATCAACGTGCTGCGCGAGGATGTTGTAAAACAAGAAATAACGCACGAGGAAGCCTTACAAAATGCCCCTAAGCATGATCAGAATTATTTCCTGGTGGCTAAAGTGATCACGACTTAGCGCTAAGTCAGCTAGTCAACCTTGCGAACCGTTTATTGGATCTCGGAAAATCGAGTCCGTATGCCGCCGTCGAAATAATTCCTAAAATAATAGCGAACATAACTGCACCCGGATAAAAAGTTACCGATAAGTGCTCGCCTGCCGGCAGGCAAGTTATGGCTGCTCCTGCTACAATGCTTATGATCGCAAGCCATTGGTATAATCTTAAGCCTTTCCAATAGGCGGTTTGCGGTTCGCCGCGCAACGCCTCTTCAACAAACCTGGCCAGGCCATTCAAAAGAAAATATATTCCTACCAGGAACGAGACAGGCGTCTCCAGGCTGACCAATCTTAGCAAAACAAGGGCTATCAGCAAATTAGAACCGATTGAATAAAGTTGAGTTGGGTGAATAGGAACCCCTTTTAATGAGGCAATTTTTAATACCCTTGAATGTGAATCGGTAAAGCGGATACCGGTAACGGCATCACAGGGTTTTCCATGACAGCAGCCCTGTACGAGGCAACGCAATCTTCCCAGCATTTGAAACCATGGCGCGGCCAGCGCAAAAGCAGCCAGCAGGTACATTGTATTAATGCCGTATACGTAACTTACAGCCAGGCTGCCAAGTATACCCCCGATTATGCCTCCGTAGTACCCGTAAGGCCGGAGTAAACGCGGGGACCCTTCTACCACCTGGGCCCATAGCGCTGCACCAACGATGGCGGCAATTGCCACAAAGAAACCTGCAAAAGCATTGCCTTTACCGAGGCAGCTTTCTACGATCATCATACCTGTAAATGCAGCTAAACCGGCGTATAAACCATGATTGATCAATCTGGCCGGTCCCCAATGCCATTCGTGCCAGCTGTTGGCGATTTTTTCGGTCGCCTGTTTTATGCCTTGCCAAACATTATGCCGGTAGCTCACCAATAAATAAATTAGAAAGCCGCCAATAACATCAGCGATGGAGTGACTGCCATTGGCAATGCAACTCAATGAAATAAGTACGGCCAGTATGTACCAGAGTCTTTTCAACCCAAAGCGGGCCGAAAAGTATTTTGATATAAAAAACGCCCAAATAACATGGAATGAAGGGAATGCAGCTACTTCACCATCATAATTGCGTTCCTGGTAAATAAGTCTGCCTAACATATTTGTTGGCGTAAATTCGCGCTGATGTACCGCAAATGGAAATGCTATGTAAATAAAAAACACAAAAAACATGGCCCACCATACGTCCTGGATAAAGTGCCTGACCTGTAATTGAGTACGAAGTATGAAAGGGATGACCAACACCATAAAATAGGGCAGTTCGTAAAAAATTTCTGACCATTCAATTACGGGTAGTTGCTGTTCAAAATGTAAGTTGGTATAAATAACATCTTTGGGTACGCCGATAAAAACAAACAACTCATACAGGATCGCCCATGGTAGCAAGGCAAGCACGAAGACATTTAGCCGGTCGGCGGGTTCAGGCGCGGTTGTGGCCGTTCCCGGCAAAGAAAACAATGTTTTATGATCAAAATAGCCTTGGGCGCTTTGAATTTTCTCGTTTTCAAAACCTGCAACAAAAGCCACCATTGCCAGGCAAAATAATGGACTCACCATCCAAAAGCCCGAAGATGACTTGAAATAAAGGGATAGACCGAACGCGATCATTCCGGAACCCCAATAGATAGGGTGTTTGAAAGCGGCATATATGCCATTGAAAACGTATAATTTCGGAGGATAGGCATTCATTGGGAGTCCTTTTCCGTAGAATGCCAGGCACGCCATTCCCCATAGGCAAATTATGCATCCCGCTATCAATAATAACACACCTGCTGCCGGCAGGTTGGGTACAGGTATTTGAATAACGGACTGAGTTGACCTCGCCCATAAAAGCAGGCATGACGGTAAAACCAGTATGAAGAGCAAGCCGTAAAGAAACTTACCCGTGAGGTGATCTAATGTTCCCATTTTACTATTTCAAAGATTGACCAGCCGTAATGGGTTGCTCCCTGTGCGTCTGTAAAAGCGCTTTTGGATTTGTATTTTGACTCTACCGAATTTAAAATGGCCTTATTTAAGAATATTTTGAGCCAGGGTGTTCCGGAAATATGATCGGAAAATTTTACATGACGAATAAGGGAGATATCCGAAAACACCAGTTTCTTTTTTCCCTCGTTAAATTTAACGGAATCCGCTTCGAGTAAGGCATCGTTGAACTCTTTCCCGTTCAGGTAAATTTTATTGATCGGGTTTGGCCCGGCCCAATGGATCCACGTGATTGCAATGCCCGGAGCGAGGAATCGCCCCCATCTTAATTCATCTATAGGTAGTTCCCAAGGTTTGATGGATAAAAAAAGCGTTTCGGCATAGCCTAAGCCTAAAAACGATCGACCTTTATATACTACATTACAACTGGCAAGCGGGTGGTGGCAATGCCAGTTGACTATACCATCGGGCGTACTGTACAACAGGGATTCAACAGCACCTTCTGCTTTCTCCCAGTTGCCCGTAATTTGGAGATATTTGCTTGAGAATGTCAGCAATTGCTTATGCGTTTTAAGGCTGCTTTTGTGAAATGTGGACCGTTCGGTGTGCTGGTTCAATTCATCTGAAAAGATGAATGCCGAATAATACATTTTAAGGAGGGACAGTTTGATCGTGGCAGAGTAAAGAATAAAACAATTTCCGGCATCATCAACACAATCCAGGTATGTTTTCTGAAGGTAGAATTTGTTTTTGAAGATGGTTACCACTGCGAAATATAATACTAATCTATTGATATTTAACTGTTTTGGTTTTTGTAATAACGGTAGTTCAATAATATGCTATTATTGCTGGCATAAAAATGATGTGTATCATTGTTCGTTTACAGGCTAAAAAATAAATTGCTGTAACAATTGGCCGCACGTTATAGTCAAAGCAAACAAAAAACGGATGGAGCCATTAATTACCATTAAAGATATCGGGCGGAAGTATGTGATCGGCACGGAAACTATACATGCGCTGAAGTCGGTATCGTTAACCATCAATAAAGGTGAATTCGTGGCTTTAATGGGACCATCTGGTTCGGGTAAATCAACCCTGATGAATATTTTAGGATGCCTGGACACGCCTACTAAGGGCGATTATATCCTGAACGGCATCGATGTGAGCCATATGACCGATAACGAGCTTGCTGATGTGCGTAACGCCGAAATCGGCTTCGTTTTCCAGACCTTCAATCTGTTACCGCGTAATACCGCCCTGGATAATGTGGCTTTGCCGCTGATATATGCAGGTGTTAATAAGGTAACCCGGAAAGACCGCGCAAGAAAAGCACTGGAAAATGTGGGTCTCGGTAATCGCACCGACCATAAGCCGAACGAACTTTCGGGCGGTCAGCGCCAGCGCGTGGCGGTAGCCAGGGCACTCATTAACAATCCGTCCATTATTCTTGCCGACGAACCTACGGGTAACCTCGATACCAAAACGTCCATAGAAATTATGGGTCTGCTGGAAGATATTCACGCCAAAGGCAACACCATCATCCTGGTAACGCACGAGGAAGACATTGCTAAACATGCCCACCGCATTGTGCGCATGCGCGATGGATTGATCGAGAATGATTACGCTAATACGGATATACAAAAGGTGGTTAGGGATAGCGCTGTGGCCTGATCAGCAGTTAGAACACAACCTTACGACAAATTCGGCTAATTGAACAGATGCATCCGGTGATACCGGCCGGTTGTGGCCGATGATCAGCGTATGATCGATTATTTCGATCACGACATCTTCATGCCGCATATCCATAACCACGTTCCTGAAGTTACGGTCCATCGCTATATCGGCTTTCCAGCGATCGTTGACTAACACGTAAAAAGTATCACTGAAGGCTTTGTCGTCTTCAAAATCCAGCTCGACAGGGTGAACCAGTTCGATGAGTTTGTCAACCAGGGTTTCCGGCCTGATAAGAACGCGCCCGAAATCTTTTTTAAGGTAAGCGAGCGCCCAGGTTTGGTATTCATAATAGTCGTAAAAAGACCCACGGTTTCCCTTTTTTACCTTATGGATATCAACGAAAAGTACATAACAATCTGTCCGCGCGCTTTTGATCACATACGAACCCCTCAGATTAACATCCTCACAATCCCTGAACACTTCAAAATCCGGCAAGTGGAAATCGATCTCACCGATAGGCTCGACATGAAACCGGGCCTTCAAAGCATCAAGGGTTTCCTGGAATATATCGACCTGATGTGAAGTAAGCCCAACGGTATCAAAGGAGTAGTTCATGTACAAGTATAAAGATGATTTGTCGAAATTTTTATCTGAACCGCTGATTTTATCAATGAGATGATTGTGAAGGCTGTTTATTCCACGTGAGCTTCTCTATGAGATCCAACGGGAAGAGAGCACAAAATAATAGGTCATTGCAGATTGATATGAATCCTATTGAACCGAAAAGTAACTCTCGCCATAGGTAACATCATTTTTTGTAACGCCCTGGATAACGATCTTAAAAAGTCCCGTAATATCGCTGCAATAGAAACTTAGTTGCATCGGCTTGGCTGACGAAATAACACTGAGGTGTTTCCAGTAAAGAGTTGAATTAAATTCCGGTTGCGATGGATTGAAAGCAGAATAATCAGAACCGTAAAATTCTTTGCTGAACTTGATACCCTGAAAGTAGGTGCCTAGGTTATCCCTGTTTTTGATTACTGGTACGTTGCATCCGAGATATTTAGTCATTCTGCCGCGGATCACGTAATATTCTCCAACTTTGGGTATTATGTTATTTGCAAATCCTTTGTGATTGGGACAATTAAAAATCCCGAACATGCAGATATAATCTCCACATTCGTTTTCGGTAGGCATAAGGCTGGCAGCGGAAGTATTAGAATAATTATTGTCCTTCCTTGCGATGATCTTTACTTCTTTTAATTCCACTGTGTGTTCTAAGCCTTTCAGGACGAATTGATTGACACCTGTTGAAATATTGGAAATATCATCGGGCATATCTTTTATTAAAGAAAGGTTGAATTTCTGGAAAGGGTCGTTTATATCGACCTTGTAGTCCTCAATGTCCTTGTGTAATAAAAGCAATCGCACTTTTTTATTTTCAGCTGTGGTGATCAGTCCTTCGGATAATTTAAAACATCCGGTTTTATTTGTAGCGATTGTCGATGTCAGGGAATCAGTCATTACGATGATTTTAATAGGCTTTTTAAGCGGTCGTCCGAAATGTGTAACCGTTCCCGTAAAACCAAGTTTTTGTTCATCTCTGATCGTGTCGCCAGTGGTGGCCTCCATCATTGCCTGCCATTTATATCTCCGCCAGCCTTTTATAAGCAGTATATTTTCCAGGTAACTTTTGTCGCTTGCGCTGTTACCCATATAATGCTCTTTCAATGGTAAAGTGCCCAGTTCATTCTGGAGGTATGTGTAACTTTCAATATCATTGCTTTGCTTGATCAGTAGCCTGTTGCTTTCAACACACGCAACCGAAATTAGGCCGGTGTCGGGCAACGCCAGTTTGAGAGTTAAGGTGACTTTTTCTCTTTTATTGTATTTAGGTTTATCGGTCTGCACAATGACCGGATTGCTATTGTCGTAGTGCGCAAAGAACATGCGTTCGGCACAGGGCCTGTGTAAACTGTCCAGCAAAGTGACAGTTGCCAACCCCCTGGGAACCGGCTTCAGGTTAATAATAAAGTTTTTTCCCGCGCCATTGATCTGCGCGGAAAAAGCATAAAACAATTCCCTGTAATTATGTACTAATACTGTTATTGTCTCAGCGTATTTACTGGTTAGCCTTAGCGTCAGCGAGTCGTCCGTCAAAGCCCGGCTGATATTTATTACGGGGCCCTTCGGTAAAATATGAGGTAATTCGAATACCGAATCGTTGAACTTACTGTTCAAAAGTTTTAATGCATAAGAGGAGCCCATTAGCGGGAGGAGTTTGAATCGCCCCATCCCATAACTGTCTGTGGTGATTGTATCGATCGGATGATCGTCCTTAAAAAGCACACCCGTTGTGGCGACCGGATCACCGTTGTCCCACTTCGTTTCCAAACCAACCCAACAGGGCGTTGCTTGAATAAGGTATCCTCCTTCAGGAAAAAATTTAACGCTGAATCTTGCTCGATTGAAAGGAACAGGGATATCGACATTTTGTATTTCGTCAGCCAATTTGACCTCCGCAGATAATATCTCACGATTTGAGCCCGACAGCTTTGACGGTAAAATTAGCAAGTAATGGCCTTGGTCGTCTGTTTTGGCTTCTCCGCTGAGTAGCGGATGCGCTTTGTCGCCCAAAAGATAACTTATTTTGGCCCCTGGCATAGGCCGCTCTTCTCTTGTCACAGTGAGATATACTTTCCTTTTATCAGTATTGATTGATGTAGTATCTAAATTTAATGAGACCCTAAGCTTAGAGTTCGCCGCGTTTAATAAGGTGATGCGCTGAATAAACATACCCACTGGCGCATTATGCGATAGTTGGTTAGTATATAACAAAAAGCTGTAGTTGCCTGGAGGTATGGAATCAGTTAGAAAGATATTTCCGAATGATATTCCGTCAGCCATTTGGAACTTTCTTTCCAGCACAACCGATTTGTTAACGTCATTGACCATCACGATGGATAAAATATCAGGATTGTCATTACGGGTACGATTTAGTAGATAACAAGTAAACCAAACATTCTCGTTTTGCACATAAATTGTCTTATCAAAGTGGACAAAAAGAGTCGGACTCGATTTTGCTTCCTTATATAAACTTATCTTGCTGTTTATCGAGTCGACCCACTCCATTTGCGCATATGAGTTAACATAACCAAATAATAGTAGGAGAGGTAAAAAAATATTTGAAGTTCTCATCAGGGTATAAGGTCAACGAGGAGGTAGGCTTTATTCAAATTTATAGATAAATTTAAAATCAGCCACTACTGAGACCAACTTAATTTTAGTGCTATGAGCAGATATCTCACCTATGGATCAATATTAGATCGTCTGCCCAATACCTGAGCGAAACTGAACACAAAGTGTATGGGGAATGAACCGCAAACAATTCAATAAACTCAATAATTCAGTAAATCAATGATTACTTATGCGCCCCATATTTCTCCGGAATCAGGCGGATATAAATAGTATCACGTCCTGAAATAGGTTGTCACGTCCTGAAATAGGTTTACACAATAAGTGTAAACTCAATACAGGATTATTAAAAAAAGTGTCATAAGTGTAGCCAGCTGGAGATGTTCATTTCAAAGTTTATGTAAACATGGTGTACACTAAGACCGGGTCCAAGGCGATAAAGTTGGCAAAAGATGGTAAAAAGTTGTAAAAAATGAAAATTCGCCTACTTATTCGTCAGGATGGGCATTTTTATCTGTATATGATGTGAAGCGAAAGTCAACTGTGTTACAGCAACTTATATTTTTTGTGTTCACGAAAATGACTAAGTTCATCAGGTTTTTATGCTTAGTGTATCTGCTGAAAACGCACTAAATCAGGACATTATATGGCTGATTTTGGCCGAAACGCGCGTAAACGTGAACACAAAGTGTATTGAAAATAATTCAATAACTCAATAATTCAGTCATTCAATAATTAATTATAGGCCGCCATATTCCCGCATGAGCAAACGCAATTTGGGTCGCTTGCGCCTAATTTTTTAAGGAAATATCGATAAAAGCCAATCCGGTCGTTCATACTGAACATGCCCTCGCCTTTACCGCATTCCACCGCGCCGTTGATGATATTGATAGTCATTCCAAAGCCCGGCTTGCGGTTTTTGGCTTTGTCGCCGGCTTTGGGCTGCCACTTGCCGACCATCACATCATGCGCCGAGGGTTTGTAGGTCTGGGGCGTCATCCAGAAATAGATGGCAACTTCAAAGGCAATCACCGGGTCGGTTTCCACCAGCTCGGGGTTATTCAGCAATATCGTTTTATCGCCAAAAATACAGTCGGAGGCATACCCGTAGTTACCGTTATAACTTAGCTGCAACGGTCCGCGGCCATAATACCTCTTACCTGCCACAGCCGGGTAATTATCGTTGTCGGCTACGTAACGCAGCGACGTATCGGCCTCGTGGGTATACATCAGGCCATCGTTATACTGGCCGTTAACACCGTGCCGGGTTTCGTGGGCGATGTTGGCGAAGAAGGCGGCAAGTTCTTTTTTATTGGTAGGCAGGTCTTTTTCGCTGCAAAAATCACCGTAATCGACAATATAGGAGCTATCGGGTTTCTTTTTTGCCCAATCCTCGTTCCAGTCCTCGTCCTGGCGAACGACCCTCGTTACGCCGTTATTTTTATCAGTTCTGGTAATTTGATATACGGATACGGCGCGTTTTACAACTTTTATCTTGATATGGCCTATTCGGGTGATCGCTTTAATAAATGCCTGGTAAGAATAAAACTTATCCCGCATGGGGAAAAGATCGTTAAATTGTTTTTCGCTGAGGAATGTACTTACCGATGTATTATAATTGGTATGATGCTCGCTATTTGCCCCACATCTGAGACTCAATAAGGCTGTAAGACAAAGTATAGTGAGCGCAGCTTTGCTGATTTTTTTCATATAGGGGTATCCTTTTCAGGGATTTTTGGTTATGCCAAAATTAATAACATTCACAATATGAAAGAGTTTTATATCGTATAGTAACTGAAAGAAATGCAAGCAAGGATAAAATCAAAAAATAAATCCGAAATTGACCGCCGGTAGCTATCCGGACGAAATTCGAAATCAAGATGAAAATCTACACCAAAACAGGCGACAAAGGCTTTACTTCGCTGATAGGAGGTACCCGTGTACCGAAATATCACCTGCGCATTGAAAGTTATGGAACAGTTGACGAGTTAAACTCGTATATAGGCCTGATTCGCGATCAGGATATTAGCGCGCATGATAAGGATTTATTGAAACAGGTGCAGGACCGGTTATTCACAATAGGTTCGTCGCTGGCGTCTGACCCGGGAAAATCAAGGATGGTTATCCCCGATCTGCATATAGAGGACATCACGTTGCTTGAAAATGAAATGGATGCGATGAACGGGTATTTACCCGAATTGCGCCATTTTATATTACCGGGAGGTAATAACGTGATCTCGTATTGTCATATCGCGCGATGCGTGTGCCGGAGGGCGGAACGCCTTAGTGTGCACCTGGCGACAGAAAGCAGCGTCGACGAAAAGGTGATCATTTACCTGAACAGGCTAAGCGATTATTTATTTACGCTGGCGAGGAAAATAACCTACGACGCGAAAGTTGCTGAAAATCAATGGATACCGCGTGTGTAGATTTTTGGAAAAAATAATTTGATAATCAAATTAAAAATATTATACTTTTGCGACTTAAAAATTACCTTATAGATTAGAAATATATGTATTGGACACTTGAATTAGCATCACACCTCGAAGATGCGCCATGGCCGGCAACAAAGGATGAGTTGATCGATTATGCTATCCGTTCAGGAGCGCCTGTTGAGGTTATTGAAAATCTGCAGGCCCTGGAAGACGATGGTGAACCTTACGAGAACATCGAGGAGATCTGGCCCGATTATCCTACCAAGGACGACTTCTTTTTCAACGAAGACGAGTATTAGAAAACTTTCCGTCATAGACAAAACCCCCGACTTTCGGGGTTTTCTTTTTAAAACCTTTTAGAATGTATTTAGTTATGATATGAAAAATATCATCTAAAAAAACATTCATATTATGAGAGGTTTATTATACATTATCGCAGTCATCTTGATCATAGGGTGGGCGATCGGGGTTTTTGCTTATTCAGCTACAGGGCTAATCCACGTACTGCTGGTGATAGCGATCATTGCTTTACTACTGGGGGTTATCAGGCGCGCTTGATTTCGTTCATAGATAATAGTTCATGGTTCATGGCAGATTCAGAAAGCATTGGAATGATTAGCTATGAACCATCAACTGTGAACTGGATCATGGTTATGGCAGATTCAGAAAATATCAGATGATTGGCTATCAACTATGAACCATTCCTCAATAAGAATTCGGCAATTGCAATATCCTCAGGGAAAGTAATCTTAATATTTTGGTAACTTCCGCCAACCAGGTTGATATTTACGCCGGTTTGCTCCACCACGCTGGCATCGTCGGTAAAGTTTTCCTGGTAGGGCTGCAGGTAGGCTTTTTTCAATTGTGCCGCATGGAACGTTTGCGGCGTCTGAATAAGGTAAATTTCGTCACGGTTCAGGCTTTGCGACCGGTTGTTTTTTATCTGCCTTACCGAATCGCGGCTTTTGATAGCTACTATGGCATTCCCATACTGCTCGGCACAATCATATGCGTCATCGATGATCTCTTTGGTGACGAGTGGCCGGACAGCGTCGTGAATCGCGATAATAGCTTCATCATCCTCAATTAAGCCGATGCCATTTTTTACAGAATGAAAGCGCGTTTCGCCGCCGTTCACTAATTGGTGCGCGATGGTAAAATTATGTTCAGCGCAAAGATCTGCCCAATATTGGTGCGAATCGGGGTGAAGAACGACGATGATCCGGGGCTGCGCGTTAGATTGATGGAACACGTTGATGGTGTGCATCAAGACGGGCACGCCATTCAATAGCAGAAACTGCTTCGGAACGGCTGAATGCATCCTGGTGCCCGATCCGCCGGCGACTATAATGGCGTAATATTTAGATTTGAGATTTGAGATATGAGATATGAGATTTGACGAGTCCATTAATTTAATCTTTGGTGTTATCTCTGTCTTTTTACCTGAGATATGAGTTCCTGTCTCACATCTCAAATCTAATATCTCACATCTGTCAAATGATCAGCATCGCATCGCCATAGCTGTAAAAGCGATATTTTTCTTTTACGGCCACTTCATAGGCGTGCATCACATTTTCATAACCGCCAAAAGCGCATACCATCATCAACAAAGTCGATTCAGGCGTATGGAAATTGGTTATCATTGAGTTCGCAATGCTAAAATCGTACGGAGGGAAGATGAATTTGCTGGTCCAGTCGTTGGCTGATTTTAAGGTTTTGCCTGCGGATACAGCTGACTCAATGGCGCGCATCGAAGTAGTTCCAACCGCACAAACGCGCGCCTTCCGTTCAATGGCCCTGTTGACGATATCTGCCTGCCTTTGTTCGATGATAAACTGCTCTGAGTCCATCTTATGCTTGGTAAGGTCCTCAACCTCAACCGGGCGGAAAGTGCCCAGGCCGACATGTAAGGTCACTTCAGCAAATTCAACACCTTTCAGTTCCAGGCGTTTCATTAGCTCGCGGCTAAAGTGCAAACCTGCGGTAGGAGCGGCAACAGCGCCCTCATGCTTGGCAAAAATGGTCTGGTAACGTTCTTTATCTTCGGGTGTTGCTTTACGTTTGATGTATTTTGGCAGCGGTGTTTCACCTAAAATTTCTACATTCCTTCTGAATTCTTCATCGGTGCCGTCAAACAGGAAGCGAATGGTACGTCCGCGCGAGGTGGTATTATCAACAACTTCGGCTATCAACAGGTCGTCATCGCCAAAATAAAGTTTGTTGCCCACGCGTATTTTGCGCGCCGGGTCAACCAAAACATCCCATAGCCTTAGCTCTTTGTTCAGTTCCCTCAGTAAAAATACTTCGATAGTGGCGCCTGTTTTTTCCTTATTGCCGTACATGCGGGCCGGAAATACCTTGGTATTGTTAAGGATCATCACATCCTTATCATCAAAATAGTCCAGTACATCTCTGAATATTTTATGCTCAATTTTACCCGAATCCTTGTGTAGAACCATTAGGCGCGATTCATCACGCGTTCCGGCGGGTGTATGTGCGATCAGGGAATCAGGAAGATTGAATTTAAACTGAGATAATTTCATATGATGATCTAGTGTTTTTTTAGGGCGCAAATGTACGCATAATTTTAAAAGATTACACCGATAATTTTAAGATGATTGCACCGATAACGGTTTTAACAAAATATCTGTCGTCGTGTAACTTAATTGGTTATGTTTCGTCTAAATTACAACATCAATTTTTAAAATTTGATTTACGATCAGTGTAATCTTATAAAAATCGGTGTAATCTCATAAATATGATCTTTTTAAAGCTTTTTCGCGAGAGTTTCCTTTTTGCTTTTGATGCCTTGAGGCAAAATAAGCTGCGTACGATGCTGTCGTTGCTTGGCGTTACCATAGGCATTTTTACCGTTATCGGGGTGCTTTCGGCGGTGGATACCCTTCGTGCTAACCTTCAGCAAAGTGTCAATAAATTGGGCGGCAATAGTGTATATGTACAAAAGTGGCCATGGATAGGCGGCGAAGATTTTCCCTGGTGGAAATATTTACAGCGTCCAAACCCCAAATTAAAAGATTTTGACCAATTGCAGCGCCGCAGCCAAACGGCGGCGGCCATATCTTATGAAATATCGATAGGTGACAGGACGATAAAATACAAAAGCAATACCGCCGAAGGCGTACAGGTAAATGCAGCCACCCAGGACCATGATAAAGTATGGAATTTCGACCTGGCCCAGGGCAGGTATTTTACGGACATTGATTCGCGCACAGGCGCCCCCGTGGCCGTAGTAGGCTACGATATTGCGGATAACCTGTTTCCAAGCGGCGATGCGATAGGTAAGCAGGTCAAAGTAATGGGACGATACCTGACCATTATCGGTGTATTCGCTAAGGAAGGGAAGGACATTTTCGGCAATTCGGATGACAAGACCATATTGATCCCGCTAAATTTCGCGCGAAATGTGATCGACGTGCAAAACGATAATTATCAGCCGACGATCATTGTAAAAGGCAAGGCAGGCTTAACAGATGTTGATGTGGAAAGTGAACTCGAAGGCCTTATGCGCTCGATCAGAATGATCAAGCCGGGCCAGGAAGATAACTTCTCGCTAAACAGGGCCACGCTGATATCCAATCAATTAGATAAGGTATTCGGATTTCTTACCGTTGCGGGCTGGATAATAGGCGGATTTTCAATCCTCGTAGGCGGGTTTGGTATTGCCAATATCATGTTCGTATCGGTAAAGGAGCGCACCAATATTATCGGCATCCAAAAATCGCTTGGCGCGAAAAACTATTTCATCCTGTTGCAGTTCCTTATCGAATCCATTATTTTGTGCCTGGTAGGCGGCGCGGTGGGTTTGGGTATGGTGTACCTGGCCACTATTGCTGTAAAGGCAGCCATTGACATACAGGTGGTACTGGATATCGGGAACATCATCATTGGTATAACCACATCGGTTACTATCGGCGTTATCTCGGGAATTATCCCGGCGTATTCAGCGTCGAGGCTTGATCCTGTTGAGGCGATCCGTTCTAATTAATCCGCGTAAGTCGGAAAGTCCGGAAGTCCGCAAGAAATCGCGAATTTTGTAAGAAAAATTTGACAAAGTAACTTTCCGACTTTCGGACTTATGCGGACTTTCGGACTGAAAATTTATTTACATTTGTTCGGATAAATAAAACGTCTATGTCTGAAACAGCATCACTGAAATTAGGTGACACAACTATTGATTTACCGGTAGTAGAAGGTACCGAAGGGGAGAAGGCCATTGATATTTCCAAACTTCGCGACCAAACGGGCTATGTTACCCTGGATATTGGTTATAAGAACACGGGTGCTACCCAAAGTTCTATCACTTTCCTTGACGGGGAACGGGGTATATTAAAATACCGCGGTTACCCGATCGAACAGTTGGCCGGAAAATCAAGTTTTATTGAAGTGGCATACCTGCTCATCTACGGCGAATTGCCAACCGAGCAGCAGCTGGCTGATTTTCAGCTTCATATCAGCAGGCATACCTTAGTACACGAGGACATGAAGAAGTTTTTTGACGGTTTCCCGTCAAAATCGCACCCGATGGGTATGCTTTCTTCCTTAGTTTGTTCCCTGTCGGCGTTTTATCCCGAATCCCTGAAACAAAACCAGACGCCCGAGGAGCTCGACCTGAGCATTATCAAGATGCTGGGCAAAATGGCTACCATCGTTTCGTGGATATACAAAAAGTCGCTGGGCCATCCTTATATCTACCCGCAGAACCGGTTTGATTACGTAACCAACTTCCTGCACATGACCTTCGGGCAGCGTACCGAGCAGGTTGTAATAGATCCGGTGATCGTTAATGCGATGAATACGCTGCTGATATTGCATGCCGATCACGAGCAGAATTGCTCCACGTCGACGGTAAGGATCGTAGGCTCGTCGCAATCGAATATTTATGCTTCTGTATCGGCGGGGATTTCCGCCCTGTGGGGGCCGCTTCATGGCGGCGCCAACCAGGAGGTGATCGAGATGCTGGAAAAGATCAAAGCCGATGGGGGAGATACCGATAAATGGATCGCCAAGGCTAAGGACAAGAATGATCCGTTCCGCCTGATGGGTTTCGGGCACCGCGTATACAAGAATTTCGATCCGCGCGCCAGGATCATCAAAAAGGCTTGCGACGATATCCTCGAAAAGCTGGGCATTGATGACGAGGTACTGGAAATAGCCAAGAAACTGGAAGAGCACGCGTTGAAGGACAAATACTTTGTCGACCGCAAGCTATACCCCAATGTTGATTTTTATTCGGGCATTATTTATCGCGCTTTAGGCTTCCCAACGGATATGTTTACCGTGTTATTTGCTTTGGGCCGCCTGCCGGGATGGATAGCCCAGTGGAAGGAAATGAAGGAACATAAAGAACCTATCGGCCGCCCGCGCCAGATATATGTTGGCGCGGTGAACAGGGAATATGTAGATATTAAAGGCCGGTAGTTTTATAGTGAATGGTGAATAGTGAATGGTGAATGGTGAATAGTGATTAGTGAATAGTCAGCCTTTTATTCACCATTGACCATTGACCATTGACCATTGACCATTGACCATTCATTACACCAAGTGTTCACGTTCACACGTGTTTCGGCCATAAAAAGCCACATAATGACCTGGTATTGACTGGTTTAAAAAATTACACTAAGGGCTGTATTGTCATAAACTTTGCCATTTTCGTGAACGGCAAAAAGGCAAGTGGCTGTAAACCAAGTGGTTTTTGTTCATCGGGATATACCGAAAAAAACGACCATCCTGACGAATAAGTAGGTAATTCTCCATCTTTTAGCCTTTTTTACCTTGTTTTTATCCCCCTTATCGCATTAAACCGGCCATAGTGTACCGCATGTGTGCAGGAACTTTGACCTCGCTTTTAATAATCCGCTACACTATGGGATACGCTTTATCCCGGCAATCCCTCAAATCCCAAAATCGTGCTCAACAAAAAACCCGCCCCGGGATACCGGGAACGGGCTTTTCAATCAATCAACTCTCTGTATTAATATTTTATTGCAACGTATATGTTGTTGTTACCGTTGGCGTTGTGCCCAATGGGGTTGGCGCTTGAACAAAGGTAACGGTATGGGTACCCGCTGTTACGGGAATGTTATTATTTTTGGTATCATTCAAGGTATTAGGTACGCCATCTCCAGCTTCTCCCGGTTTTGGAATCCCCCAACTGTTGGTCCATTGCCCGCTCTGCCGGAACTTGAACTCACCGGCAAGCAGCGTGAAGGTACCGGTCCAGGTGTTAGAGCCGTCATTTATAAATTTCAAGAACATATCGGTCGACCAGTCGCCACCCGGCGTTGCTGAGCCGATGATGCTATAGAAGTCAACAGGTACGATCGTAAGCTGATTTGTATTGGTGTTCAATGTTACTTGATACTGCCCTGCTGCTGTTGGAGCGTAAAAGTTGTTTGACCCGTTATATGCTACCGAGTAGGTTGACGATGGACCGGCAACGCTTGGGCCGTCCGGGGTTGCCCATTTATTGTTCCAGTTTTTTGCGGGCACAATCAAAAATTGATTGTTACCGGCACTAAAATTAATAATGCCAGTATATACACCATTTCCGGTTACTGAAATCAAGCTGTCTTCCAAAGGTCCGGGATTAGGCCATGATGACCCTTCGTATGCACCAGGTACATATACCCATGAGGTTAAATTAAATGGTGTAACGGTAAGCGCCAGCGTATTTGAATACACAGCCGGTACATTCACCCCCAGCGAATGCGAAATTCGCACATTAATCCCGGAAGCTACACCAGCGGGGAGGTTTAATTTCAATACCAGGTTATTAAAATCAAATGTCGAAAAACCTTGTGAGTAAGTGCCTACCGGTAAAGTAAACGACGTGGGGTTTGCCCAATTGTCGCCCTGCGCATCTATCTGCAGGGTATTGGTTACCGCAGCGCTATAGCCGAAGTTAGCTTTGGTAAAATCGAATTTGATAACCTTTGTGGTATCGTTAACCATCGCTTTACTGAGCGCAAGGTTGGTGGTGTTCGCGGTTAAATCTCCCGGTTTTCCGCCGTTGGACTTTACTAACGTCCCTTCCTTCTTACACGATGCCAGCATCAGCAGGCCTATGCAGCTGATGGCTAAAAATTTTGTTAATACTGTTTTCATCTTATCTTTTTTTATTAACACTTATTTTATAAAGGTCAAATATTAAATTTTTCAATTATAGCCCGGGTTTTGTTTCAGGGTAGGGTTATTCACCATATCCGTTGAAGGTATTGGCATCAGGTTGCGGTAATCCGCTATACCGGTACCCTGGTGCGCGGCGCCTTTCCATTGCCATACATAAGTGCTTCCGGTAAACTGTCCGAAACGGATCAGGTCGGTCCTTCTGTGTCCTTCAAATAACAGCTCGCGTCCTCTTTCATCCAGTATAAACTGTAAGTTCAACTGACCTGCTGTTATGTTCCCGGCTGCACTACCATCATAGGCACGTGTGCGAACATCGTTAACATAAGTAAGTGCAGTGGCCAGATCGCCGCCCTGCCCGCCGCGTAACACCGCTTCAGCATACATCAGGTAAACATCGGCCAAACGGAACATCGGGTAATCGGTATCTACAAACGTTCCGGTAGGATCGCTGCCTATAGCGCCGGTCGAGGTGATGTTTTTGAATTTGGTAATCGCATAACCATTGGCGAAGGTGTACTCATCTTTAATGTCAAGCGTTTGACCATTGGTAAAGAACATGGCACGCTTGTCGGTATTGCCGCTTGGGTCGGGAAATAAGGCGACATACTGCGGCGTGGTGCGCAAACCGCCCCATCCTCCTGATTTGATACCAAAGCCATTTGCAGCGTCCATATTGCCGCCAACGGAGGCATGTACGATATAAGTCATACCGCCGTAACCCTGGGTATGGATACCATCGGATTCGATCGGGAAAATGATCTCGTGCGAAAGGTTATTATCAGCAAGGAACAGGTTTTGAAAGTGCTGTTCAAGCGTGTAGCCCGCGCCAATTACTTTCTTTGCATAAGTAATGGCATCGGTACTGCGGTCGGTACCGGTGTACACCTTAGCATTTAAATACAGCTTGGTCAGCAACGTCCATGCGGCTCCCTGGTCGGCATGGCCGTAAGAGAACCGTGGCGCGCCAAGGTCGCCGTCAATAGCTTTCAATTCGCTTTCAATGTAGCTGAATACAAAAGCCCTTGATTTTTGAACAGGGAAAAATACCCCTACCTTATCCGCGTCGGTCACAAACGGTACATCGCCGAAAAGGTCGATGGCATGCCAGTAGCTCAACGCTCTTAAATAGCGGGCTTCCGCACGGTATTGTTTTACTGTAGCAAGGTTAGCACCAGTGATGCCGTTTGCGGATAGCTGGGCATCGGTAGTGTTGCGGATAAACTCGTTATCCAGCGAGATCGCGTAATAGATACGATCATACATAGCACGGATAAATTCGCACTGGTTGTTCCAGGTGCCATCATGCAGCGTGTGCACGGTACCGTCGTTCCAAACGATCTGGGCTTCGTCGGTAGTAAGTTCCTGCATGTTAAAATATTCGCGCAGGTAGTTGCCAAAGCCTTCGTCTATGCCAACAATATCCGCGTTTCCCGCAGGACCCTGTTGCCCGCTTATGGCGTAGGCATTGTACAGTTTACCTAAAACCTGTACGTAATTGTTAAAATCCTTGTAAACACTGGCCGTAGTCGTTTGACCGATCGGTTCCAGGTTCTTTTTACAGGAAGTGATCGTGACTGACACAGTTATTACTGTAATAACCGTCAGCAGCTTTAAATGTCTTATCCTCATGATAATTTTAATTCTTAATATCTTTTTATGTTGTTAAAAACCTAAATTCAGACCAATTGAAAACACACGCGGGTGCGGGTAAACATTATTATCTATACCGGTAACAATGTTGCTTTGAACATTGGCAACCTCAGGATCAATCCCTGTGTATTTCGTTATAAGGAATACATTCTCTACGTTGAAATAAACCTTCAGGTTGGCTGTGCGCGCAACTTTTCCAAAATTGTAGCTCAGGTTGGCATTATCCATCCGCAGGAACGAAGCATTCTCAACATAATAATCAGAATATAACTGGTATTGCTGGAAGTTTGTCTTCAGGATGCTGTTAGGTAAATTGTTTAAATAACCCGAGAATTTTAAACCTGCAAAAGCGCCGTTGCTTGCCTGGCCGGCATTATAAACATAATTGCCCAGGTTTGAACGGAGGGTGAAACCTAATCCCCATTTCTTGTAATTGATGTTATTGTTAAAACCCATGTAAATGGTTGGGTTTGGATGCTGGTAAAGGTATTTGTCATCCAGTGTCGAACCGTTATTGTTCCTGTCTACATAAACACCTTCAAGCGGTGCGCCGTTTGCGCCATATACCTGCTGGTAAACATAGAAAGAGTAAGGGGCGTAGCCTGCCTTCAACAGTTCGACGGTATTGCCCACGCCACCAGGGATGCCGCCAACGTTGAGAATCTGATTGGGGTCCTGCGTGGCTGAAATATTGTCAACGACGATTTTGTTGAAGGAGATATTATAGCCAAAATTCCATTTAAGGTCCTTAGTATCCACAGCTATAACATTTACGTTGAATTCGAAACCCTGTGTATGCAGGTTACCGATATTTGCGATAACGTGGTTAGTAAGGTTTGTACCATCAGCTACAGGCGTGTCAAACAACAAGTTTTTCGTCTTCTTGTAATAATATTCGATACTGCCGTTTATCTTTCCGTTCAGGAAGCCGTAGTCGATACCAAGGTTGGTTGTTGCTGTTTGTTCCCATTTCAAATTAGCGTTGTAGGCATCAGCACGCAGCGTGTTGGTAAAAGTATTTCCAAACTGGTACTGTGCTCCGGCATTGCTTGGATCGTATACCGCTAAGTATGGGAAATAGCCGCCAACAGTGGCATCCTGCTGACCGGTTATACCGTAGCCGGCCCTTAATTTCAGGTCAGATATAAAGTCGACGCTTTTCAGGAAGGATTCTTCCTTAACACGCCACGCCAGGCCGATGGCCGGAAAATAACCGTTGCGGTTTGCACTGGAGAAGCGTGATGAACGGTCGTCACGAATCGTAGCCGTCAACAAATACTTTTCCATAAAGTTATAATTCAAACGGGCGTAGGGCGACTCGATATAATACTGGCCGGGGAAATTATTTGGCGGAGATGATTCAACAGTTGTTTTATCCGCTGCATAACCCGCTTCATTCTTGTTGTAAAAATGGAAGTATTGGTACGAATAACCAGCCTGGAAATCCAAATGGCTATTGATCGATTTAAAATCTTTAGAATATTTCAAATAATAGTCAGCATTGTAAGTATAGTTCTCCTGGAAATATTGAGAATAGGCGCCCACACCGGTTGGAACTGACGCGGATGCCGGATCGGTAAAATTATTACCCATGCCGTCGGTCATGTCACCGCCAAATGTAGCGTTAGCCTGTAATTCTTTTAAGAACGGGAAGGTATAAGTTAATGAAAGGCTTCCCAATTCGCGGTGAGAATACCCGTGGCCGGTTGTTTCATTTAAAAGGCCAACAGGGTTTTTAGGGGCGAATGTATTTACTGTGCCGTTTGTGTTCAGCCACTCCCAATAACCACCAAAATTGTTATTGCCCGAGTATACGGGTTGGGTTGGGTCGAAAGCAACAGCCGAGCCGATAGCGCCCGTGTTAGCGAAAAGCCTGTCGGTGTAAGTTCCCTTAACATTCAGGTCAAGTTGCAGGCTTTTATTTAAAAAGTCTTTATTAACGTTCAGGTCGATCGTTGTTCTCTTCAGGTTGTCCCTTTTCAGGATACCATCCTGGTCAAGGTACCCTATCGATAAACGGTACGGTAAGCCTTTTATGCCACCGTTAAAGCTGATGTTATTATCGGATGAAATAGCCTGGCGGTAGATCTGGCTCTGCCAGTCGGTATTTGCGCCTCCTGCTTCGCCCTGCTGTGCGGGGGTCAGACTTGCAACCGGGTTATTCAACACCTGGCGGAATTGCGCGGCGGTTAACACGGGATATTCTTTGGTTATTTTTGATAACGAATTAACGGAGCTGAAATTCACATTTAATTTACCGCCGCCTTTGCCCTTTTTAGTGGTGATCAAGATAACCCCGTTTGACGCGCGTGAACCGTATATCGCTGTTGATGAAGCATCTTTCAGGATCGTAAATGATTCAATATCATTTGGGTTAATGGTTGCCAGTGCATTATCGATGCCGGCAATGTTCGAATTGCTAACGGGTACACCATCAATTACGATCAGCGGATCGTTGCTGCTATATATTGAAGCGCCTCCGCGGATACGGATAGTACTGCCGGCGCCGGGAGCGCCACTGTTTGAAGTGATCTGCACGCCTGAAACCTTGCCCGTAATTAATGCTTCGGGAGTGGTAACAGGGCCCTCGTTAAAATCCTTGGCCGATATTTGCGCAACCGAGCCGGTGAGGTCCTTTTTCCGTGCACTACCGTAACCAATAACTACCACTTCATTCAGGTTTTGACTTTCAGGTTTTAAACCGAAATCTACAGTAAGTACGGAACTTCCTACTGTTATGGTTTTTTTAACGGCCACATAACCTATAAATTTTGCGGTTAGTGTAAAGTTGCCGGCGCTAACACCTGTAATAGTGTAAAGACCGTTTGCATCGGTAGTGGCGCCAAGTGTGGTGCCGTCTATGCTGACAGAGGCACCAGGCAATGGCTGGTTGGTCTCGTCAACCACCGTACCTTTGATGCTTCCTTTTTGCGCAAATGCCATTACAGACATCATCAGGAATGCACAAAGAAGCATGTACTTTTTCGAGTAATTTTTTCTCATACTTTTGGTTGTGTTTGAATAAAAAAGCGGCGTTTTGGGCCGGGTGTAAATTGGTTTGTTAACTTTGCTTAAACAGCGTGTGACTAATTTACACTAAGAAGTAATAAATCCAAATTTTATATAAAAGATAATTTTCGGGCTATTTAGCATGGTTTCATTAACTAATAAGAAATTTTTTGGGAAAGCTTTTTTATTTAAATTTTGATAATTTTTCCGCCAAAATTTATAAGTGGAGGCGGTTTTTGATCAAATACAAGTGTCAAAATTACACTTTTGATAATTTTACTTTAATGAAAACGTTACCGGGAACGTTCCCGGTAAAATAACTGTAAAACGGACAATTTATAATGATGAAAAAATATTTTTTCTGCGCGTTTTTGATTTTTTGTCAAAACTTTTTGCTTTTTGGACAGTTTAAAGTAACCTTTAAAACCGCTCAAATCCCGGCTTCGAAGGACCTTAGTGTACACCTGTTTTTAGCGGGTGATTTTAACGGCTGGAACCCTGCCAATAAAGCCTTCGAAATGCTGCCTGACAAACAGGGCGGTTACAGTGTTGAAGAGACCTTACCAGGCGGTGTTTATAATTTCAAGGTAACGCGCGGCGACTGGCAAAAAGTGGAGTGCACTGCCGCCGGCAAGATGAAGGAGAATCGCAGCGCCGGGATCAAACACGATACTGCCATTATCATAACTATCGCCGGCTGGCAGGATAATTTCGCACAGCCCGAAAAAAAGCACACGGCGAGCGCCAATGTTCATATCATTAGTGAAAAATTCGATATGCCACAGCTGGGCCGCCGGCGCCGGGTATGGGTATACCTCCCGGCAGACTACGAATCGTCGGGCAAAAAATACCCGGTGATCTATATGCACGACGGGCAAAATCTTTTTGACGAGTACACATCGGGTTATGGCGAATGGGGCATAGACGAGATCATGGATAAATTACCCGTGAAAGAGCAATGCATTATCGTCGGTATTGATCACGGCGGCGAATACCGCATCAGCGAGTACGATCCGTATGACACCAAATATGGCAAAGGGCAGGGTGACGCTTACCTCGATTTTTTAGTAAAGAATCTGAAACCATATGTTGATGCGCACTATCGTACGCGGAAAGATCCTAAAAACACGACGATCGCCGGCAGCTCAATGGGTGGTTTGATATCTATGTATGCTATTCTGAAGTATCCTGGTGTATTCGGCAATGCCGGCGTATTTTCACCTGCATTCTGGATTTCGCCTGAATTATTTCAATATGCTGAAAAGGCCGGCCTGGAAAAATCCTCGCGCATCTATTTTGTTTGCGGTGACGCTGAAAGCGAAACGATGGTGGCCGATATGAAAAAAATGGTCGACATCGTCCGGGCTAAAGGTGTCAGCGAGCAAAACACACCCGAAGTAATCGCCAAAGGCGCCAAACACAACGAAAAGCAGTGGAACGGCGATTTCCCTGCGTTTTATGAATGGCTTTCAGCCAGGTCCGGAAGTCCGCAAGTCCGAAAGTCCGAAAGATAAGTGAGTCCGAAAGTCGGAAAGTCCGTATAAGTCCGAAAGACTGATTCGGGCAAGATTACAACTTTATGACCAAAAAAAGCTTTCAGGGTGAAGTCGGAAATCCAAAAAGTCCGGAAGTATTCTTTCGGACTTCCGGACTTATGCGGACTTCCGGACTAACTCAATCGCCGTCCTGGCTGGTATACAACCAGGTCTCCGAATTACCAACCGGCAGGTTCAGGCTTTCACCGCGATTCATCTGCCACCAGAAACGTAAGCGTGGTTTCGGCCGGTTGCCTATCTCGTTCATCGATTCAGAATCAAACAGGCGGCCATTGACCATCACATATTTGATCTGCTGACTGTTGCGAATATCGTCCAGTGGATTGGCGTTTAGTACGATGAGATCAGCCAGCTTGCCGGTTTCCAGCGAACCGATCTCTTTATCCATACCCAAATAGGAGGCGCCATTGATGGTCGCACACCGAATGGCCTGCAGCGGCGACATACCGCCCTGCGCCAGCATCCATAGCTCCCAGTGCGCACCGAGGCCCTGTAATTGGCCGTGCGAACCCAGGTTTACTTTGGTGCCGCCTTCTGCGATCTGGGTGACGTATTTTGAAACTTCAATGTGTCCGTAGTCGCCGTATTCTGAAGTGCTGCGGCGACGCGACCGCGCATCCACGATGGATTGCGGCGTGAAATTCAATAAATGCTCGTTCTTCCAAACATCAGTACGGTCATACCAGTAATTTTCACCAAACTGGCCGCCATAACACACGATGAGGGTAGGTGTATAACCCGATTTACTGGCGTTCCACAGGGTTTTCACATCTTTATAGATAGGTACTACCGGGATATTGTGCTCGATACCGGTGTGGCCGTCCAATATCATGTTCATATTTGTAAAATAGGTTGAGCCGCCTTCAGGCACCACCTCCATTTGCAATTCACGCGCAGCTTCGATGATCTGCTGGCGCTGCTCGCGGCGCGGTTGATTGTAGCTTTTGACTGAAAAAGCGCCCACATCCTTTAACCTCCGGATATTTGACCGGGCATCATCCAGGCTGTTGATAACCGCTTTAAAATCTCCGTCAGCGCCATAAAGAATGGTGCCCGTGGAATAAACCCGCGGCCCGACCATCACCCCGGCCTTAAGCGCTTCGGCCTGGCTAAAAACCATTTCGGTATTGCTTGAAGGATCGTGCGCGGTGGTTACGCCAAAGGAAAGGTTGGCAAAATAGTTCCAGTCCTGCTGCGGCGTTATGCCATCCGGGCTGGGGTGCAGGTGGGCATGCACATCCACTATGCCAGGCATAATAGTTTTGCCTGTTGCATCATAAACAAGGGCATCCGCAGGTATTTGCACATCTTCAACTTTGCCAATGGCGACGATCTTATTTTTGTCGATCACGATTGTGCCTTTCTGGATCACCTCATCACCCTTCATCGTGATGATGCGGGCATTTTTAAAGGCGATCTTACCGGCGGGCACATCGGTTTTTAGTTTGAGGTCGATGTTTATCCCAACCGTATCTACCGGAGGCGTTTTATCCTTAGCTCCCTCCGAATAGGGCCAGGCTTCTTTGATATCCCGGACAAAGTATTTCGGGCCCAATGTCCACATCAATTTCTGGCTGTCCTTGCTCCAATGGATATACGTGCCTGCGTCGCGTGTGAGTTTGTTTAACGGGATAGATTTATTCGCAGCGGAAAGGTCTTGCGGGGCACCTGTACCCACCATCGGTGTAATATAACAGTTGTATAATTCTGTGAACCCCATCCATTTACCATCGGGACTTGGTGCAAACTGCGTAGTATATTTTGAAGTGTACAAGGTGCGCGCATTGGCGCCCGTAGTGTCCATCACCCTGAAGGTTTTATTTTCACCCTCAGAACTTTCGTAGTAAATTTTTGAATCATCAGTCGAAAATTGCGGCCATATACCATTATCGATGATCATTCGCGGTTTGCCGCCGGTGGAAGACATGATATAAATGCCGGGATCTTTACCATAAGCATAGCCCAGGTCATCATTACCTTCGCCTTTGCGGAAAACTATTTTATCGCCCTTATTGGAAAACTTTGGCGAATAGTAAAATCCCTTATCTACGGTAAGACGCGTGACCATGTGCGTGGTAAGGTCGATCCGGTTGATCGCGCCTTTCAATTCATCGCTCCAGTCCACATACACTAAGGATTTACCGTCAGGACTAAAATCCGGCTCATATTCCATGTCTGCGACGCTGTCAATTCGTACCGGGGTACTATCCGGCAGCGTTTTTATATAAATATGACCCGCGGCGTTGAAAGCCACCCGCTTTCCGTCTGGTGAAGTCGTTAGCTGCCTGATCATTTTCACCGTAAATTCGTTCTGGAAAACTTTCTGCGGGAAATGCAGCGCATCCGTGATGGTTTGCTGCGAAGTCACCTCAAATGGGATTTGGGTAATATTCAACGTCGTAATGTCGAGGCTCCATATCTTACCTTTGGCGTAAAAAATGATGTTTTTGCTATCCGGCGTCCAGTTGAAATTCGGGTATACGCCAAATATGGCCCAGGTTTCCTGCTGGTCCTTGGACAGATCGTCATAAACGGGCCATTCTTCGCCGGTTGCCAGGTTTTGCAGGTACAGTACCGATTTCAATCTCACCCGTTTTACAAAAGCAAGCAATTTGCCGTCCGGCGATATTTGCGGACGGCAGGCGCCGCCTGCTCCGCCGGCCACGGTTTCTATTTTGCCGGTTTCACGGTTTAATCGTTTGATGGCATAAATTCCCTTATAAGGGTCTTTATTATATTGAAAATCAGGCCCGGGTGTTACATCCTCGCTCCAGTAAATGTATTTGCCATCAGGCGATACGATCGGTTCGCCCGCATCCTGCTGGTCGTTTTTACGTTTGGTCAATTGGATCCCCTCGCCGCCGTTGATGTTATAGAGCCACATTTCGCCAGCGCCTAAAGAGCGCATACCCGTAAAGTGCTTCCGGGCCACGATATACTGCCCGTCGGGCGTCCAGTAAGGGTTGTTCAGCAGCCGGAAATTCTCTTTGGTTAGAGGGTGTTTATTGCTACCGTCGCTGTTCATCACCCAGATATTGTCGCCGCCGTCCCGGTCGCTGGTGTAGGCGATCATTTTACCATCCGGGCTATAGCGCGGTTGTATCTCCCAGGCTTTTCCAGCCGCCAGGGTGGTGGCTTTGCCGCCTTTTACGGGGATCGTATAGATGTCGCCCAAAAGATCGAATACGATATTCTGCCCGTCAGGACTTACATCCAAATCCATCCAGGTACCTTCGTCGGTAGTGATCGTCACTTTTTTCGATGGGCCGGGAGGAGCCTCCACGTTCCATTTTTGGGCATAAACTATATTGGATAAGAAGGTAAGCGTGAATGCTGCGATCAGATATTTCATATTATAAGTGGTTAACGCCGCGAAGTTAGAAATATTGGGGCATTTAAGGATTTCGAATTTCGAATGTTCAATTTCGGATTTATATTCGTGGTATATTCACGGACAAATAAGCCAGGTATTTCGAAAATGAAATCAATTTATATTTTGATCAGTTTCTTTGCCTTGTTGGCGGTAAAACCCGCAAAAGCAATGCAGCGGGACACTGTTTATAAGGTTGGTGATTTTTTAATTGAGTCCAGCGATACGATGAAAATAGATTTTATTGTAAAAGGAAAACCAATTAAGAAAAAGGTGAGCAGAGGAGACGTAATATACGAGGATAACAAATACCTTATATTGGGGAATGACGATAAGACTGCAGGCAAAGAGGTTTTTAAGAAATACAGATCTAAATATAAGTTTTCGAATTTTTTGGTGCCAGTTTATAAAGGGAAATTAGCATTGCCAAATTTTAAAACAGACACGGATGCATACAGTTTTCGCACTCAAATAAGGACTCAATGCAAAGAAGCTGGAGTTAATTTTGCCGGGCACTACACTATTGTTAAATGGGGGTGTGGTTCACCATGTCAACAGGTCGCAATAGTTGATCGAATTAACGGTAAAATATATTTCTCAAAACTTCCGGAGATCAACAATGAAATTGCATTTGAATTGAAGTGCCGACCGGATAGCCGAATGCTGATTATAAATTCAGACTTGCTCGATCAACATAAAGGATATGTGAACTGTTCAAGTGTTGGAAAGGTAGAAATAATTGAATGGGCAAATGACAAAGCCCGGAGGCTATCCGAATGACGTTCATTAAACCAATTTTTTACCTGTGATAATGTCTGTAGTTTCCTGCCAATTGTAGGTGTTACTTTCGCCCTTTAAACGTTTGTCACGCCGCTCGTCAAATATCTTTATGTCTTCGTCAGTGAATATGTAGCCCGCATCATCTTCGTTATACTCTTTTGCTAATGCGAGCATCATTTTCAAGAGTCTTTCATCACCATGATCGATGTATTGATGCAGCTTTTGCCGGATATCCAGTGTTTGCATAATTGAGCCGTTTTAACAAATTTACACATAAATATTTGCAGTAATACAAATTCGAAATTCAAAATCCGATATTCGAAATCGAAATGACCATCCAGGAAATACTCAAACACTATTGGAACCACGATACTTTCCGGCCTTTGCAGGAAGAGATCATCCAGTCGGTTTTGCTGGGCCGCGATACCTTGGCGCTTTTGCCAACCGGCGGCGGCAAATCCGTGTGTTTCCAGGTGCCCGCTCTGGCCAGGGATGGGATATGCATCGTGGTTTCGCCGCTTATCGCTTTGATGAAGGACCAGGTAGAGAACCTCAAATCCAAAGGCATCGAGGCTGTTTCCGTGGTTTCGGGAATGAGCAAACGTGAGATCGATATCACGCTGGATAGCTGTATTTACGGCTCAGTCAAGTTTTTGTACCTGTCGCCCGAGCGTTTGTTGTCGGAATTAGTACAAGAACGGATCAGGCACATGCATGTGAACCTGATCGCTGTTGACGAGGCACATTGCATATCACAATGGGGTTACGATTTCCGCCCGCCGTACCTGCATATTGCCGATTTGCGCGACCTGCACCCGCATGTTCCCGTCCTGGCGCTTACTGCTACCGCCACCGCCGAAGTTCGGGACGATATCCAGCAAAAGCTGCGCTTCCCGGAGCCGAACATTTTCCTGCAAAGCTTTGAGCGGAAGAACATCAGCTATGTGGTGCAGCAGGATGAGAACAAGTTACGCAAACTGCTCGATGTTCCCCGCGGGGTGAAAGGCAGCGGTATCGTATACGTACGCACACGCAAGGAGACCGATGACATAGCCAAATTCTATACCGAAAACGGCTTCAGCGCGGATAGTTATCACGCCGGCCTGACGATGGAGCAGCGCTCATCCCGGCAGGAAAGCTGGCAGTCGGGCCATACCCGCATCATCGTTGCGACGAATGCTTTTGGCATGGGCATCGACAAACCCGACGTGCGCTTTGTGATCCACAAGGATATGCCCGAGAGCCTGGAGGCTTATTACCAGGAAGCGGGTCGCGCCGGGCGAGACGAGCATAAGGCGTATGCCGTATTGCTCTATACCCATGCGGACCGTCTCCGGAACGAGAAAAGGCTGCTAACCATTTTCCCGTCTGTTGACGAGATCAAACAGGTTTATCACAGCCTGGGCAGTTATTTACACCTCGCTTACGGAACAGGCGAGGGGATCAGCTTCGACCTTGATCTGGGTGATTTTTGTAACCATTTTAAACTCGATCCCACCAAGACGCTTAACGCGCTGAAATTTCTGGAGCAGGATGAATACCTTTCCTTCACCGAAAGCGTGTTTTTGCCCTCGCGGTTCCGGTTCGAGGTGCAGAACGAGGAGCTATATGCTTTCCAGGTTCAAAATTCTGCCTGGGACCCCTTCATCAAAACCATATTGCGCTCCTATGGCGGCTCATTTGAGAATTATGTGCGCCTGCGCGAGTTCGACCTGGCCCGCCGCGCCAACCTCAGCGTGCAGCAAGTTATCGAGGGGCTCAAACAGTTGCAGGAGCAGGGTATCCTCAACTACATGCAGCAAACCGACCTGCCCCAGGTGACCTGGATACGCCCGCGCATGGATCATAAAGAACTCATCATCAACAAGCGCTATATCGATCAGCGGAAGGCTACTTACCGCGCCAAAATGGAGGCTGTATTTGCTTACGCCGAGCACCGCAAGTGCCGCAGCCGGATGCTGCTGGCTTATTTCGACGAGGATAACGCACCCAAATGCGGTATCTGCGATGTTTGCCTCGACGAGAAGCGGCAGCGTAGCCTGGCCGAGACCATAGACGACATTACCGCCGAGATCGTACAGCTTTTAAGCTCCGGCGATATGGACACCGACCACCTGGTAACCCGCGTGCGTACCGGCACCGAAAAGGACCGTATTGAAACCATCCGGCTGCTGCTGGATGCGGGTAAGATCAGGACGGACGGGGAGAAGTATTATTTGTAGTTGAGTCCGAAAGTCAGAATCCCGATAGCTATCGGGACCGCATAAGTCCGAAAGACAGATTACGGTACCCGCTTAATCGTGTTCATCTTTAAAATCCATTTAATCGTGTTCACAAACAAAAAAGCCGCCCCGGTTATCGGGACGGCTCTCATTCTATATGTTGAACCCCTTCCTTTTTAAAAGCCCCTCTCTACCGGAGAGGGGTTGGGGTGAGGCTGTTGCTCTTTTATAAACCCGCGTACTGGTCCTTTGCTGCTTCGGCGTCAACCATGCGGGTCATGCGGGCGGCGGCAAAATCGGTGCTGTTTACCGTAGCTGAATGTGCGTACCTTAAAGTGCATTCATCTACATTGCCCATTAGATCGGCTTTGGCGCGGTCGTTCACCGTAATGTTCGCAGCGTGACCGTCAAGGTCCAATTTAGCGTAAGCGTTGTTGTTCAGGGTCACTTTCAGATCGATGGGCGACAGTTTACCGAATGATCTTACTTCGGCGTTGTCATAAGCAACGATGTTGCGAAGATCGGCTGCCTTAACCCAAACCACCAGTTTCTGATCGGCGTATGACGAGATGCGCAGTGTACCGTTCTGGCTCTGTACCAGCGCGCTTTCTTCATAATACTTGTTATACACCTTCACCTGGTCGGCCTCGTTGTCCGAAACATATACCACCACGTTTCCGCGAACTTCTATTTTATTTATCTTGCTCACATTGTTCAGCACCGTGCTTACTTCGTGGGTTTTAGCGCTGTCTTTTGTGCCGGCTGCGTTAGCTTGTGATCCTATTCCTAAAACTATTGCTGCAACAGTTACAAGGCTTAATATTTTAGTTTTCATTGTATTAATATTTTGAGTGTTGATCTTTTATTTTTCTTAATTTCCAAATACAACCATAAGACCTGCGCGCCAAAAAAACGTTACAGGCGAAACCCCACTATTAGATGTATAGCCCTATTTGTTCGGTGAACGGCGGATTTGTATCGGTGAAAATTTGGTGGTTTGTGACCGGTTACCGGTGATTTGTGATTAGTTGAGCATGGCGGAGAGGGGCGCAGGGCGGTTTTGAACACGATTGAGGGATTTGATAGATGTTCACGATTCCTGCGCGGCGGATAAGCGCGATTTGAACCAGGATTAATGGGGGTATTTACTGGTAACTGCCAACTAAAAACTGCTAACTTTACAACATGCCGGCAAAAATCGATACCCAGCTCCAATCCGTACTCACCTGCCCTCATTGCGGGCACCAGAAAGCGGAAACCATGCCCACCGATGCCTGCCGGTATTTTTACGAATGCGAAGACTGCCACACCAATTTAAAACCGTTGCCGGGCGACTGCTGTGTGTTTTGCAGCTATGGTACGGTCAGTTGCCCGCCGGTACAATCGGCGAAACCTTGCTGCTGATATGGGGCCGTGTTTGTCTGCGCCAGGATTTACAACTTCATCATTCGATGTTCGGCATTCGGTGTTCGATATTAAAATCCTTAATTTACATTGGATATGGAATTTATACTCAAGCCTTATAGAGAAACCGAATTCAGGTCTGAATTGCAGAATATGATGGTTCAAAACCAAATTAATGAGGCAAGCGAAGTCGTGCGCATTGATCGCAGATGTTCTGAAACGGTTATTTCAGTTAACGAAGCGATAGTTGGTCAATTAAGTGCTGCGCAACTTGCTGTGTTGAAAAGCATTAAATAATATTTCGTACCGTTGTGATTTGCTTTCAGATTTGTACTTTGGCATATTGAACAACAACTTTCTACCAATTTTCCTAATCGGTAGTTAGGTTGTGATTTGCTTTCAGATTTGTACTTTGGCATATTGAACAACAACCGTAATAGGAATTGGCACCGGGCCGATTATGTTGTGATTTGCTTTCAGATTTGTACTTTGGCATATTGAACAACAACTTAGGCATGTCAGACCACATGAAAAAACGTTGTGATTTGCTTTCAGATTTGTACTTTGGCATATTGAACAACAACGTAATCGGTTTCATACATTTCATGCGTCTTGTTGTGATTTGCTTTCAGATTTGTACTTTGGCATATTGAACAACAACTTGTATTCATTACATCAGTTTCTTTAAATGGTTGTGATTTGCTTTCAGATTTGTACTTTGGCATATTGAACAACAACCATATATTGGTATGGTACTAAGATACATTGTTGTGATTTGCTTTCAGATTTGTACTTTGGCATATTGAACAACAACCGTTTTTGATGCTTATGCCGTATGTTGTGCGTTGTGATTTGCTTTCAGATTTGTACTTTGGCATATTGAACAACAACAGGCACAATGTTAAATATTGATAAGGCAAAGTTGTGATTTGCTTTCAGATTTGTACTTTGGCATATTGAACAACAACAGGCAACAAGACCGACAAAAACACACGCGCGTTGTGATTTGCTTTCAGATTTGTACTTTGGCATATTGAACAACAACTTGCATGGTATGCAAATAGTACTTACATTTGTTGTGATTTGCTTTCAGATTTGTACTTTGGCATATTGAACAACAACGGAACCATGTATAATGTACGAAGCCAGCGCGTTGTGATTTGCTTTCAGATTTGTACTTTGGCATATTGAACAACAACCCCAGCTGCGCCCTGATCAGCGCCTCGGGCGTTGTGATTTGCTTTCAGATTTGTACTTTGGCATATTGAACAACAACTTTCACCGTCGCGGGCCGATATTATGACCAGTTGTGATTTGCTTTCAGATTTGTACTTTGGCATATTGAACAACAACTTTTACCCGGTCTAATACAGGTATTCCGCAGTTGTGATTTGCTTTCAGATTTGTACTTTGGCATATTGAACAACAACGATAGGGTAAATCAGCATGTGATCGATCTTGTTGTGATTTGCTTTCAGATTTGTACTTTGGCATATTGAACAACAACTAAAGTATTTTGGAAACCCGGGCGCAGGAGTTGTGATTTGCTTTCAGATTTGTACTTTGGCATATTGAACAACAACATACCGTGCGTTATTTCGCTGTAAAACAAGTTGTTAAGTACAAAAAACAGGAATAAAAAATCCGGTCGCACCGCTTCCGGGTTTTTTATTTTCAGAACAATTCCAATTGCTGCGGCGTTTCGGGCAGGTCCGCCGCTTTTTTGCCGTAGAACAGTTCCATCATGCCGAACTGTTTGTCCGTGACGGTTAGAATGCCGATATGGCCTTTCTCCGGCAATATTTTTTTCACTCTTTTAATGTGCACGTCGGCGTTTTCGCGGCTGCTGCAATGCCGCAGGTAAATAGAAAACTGGAACATGCCGAAACCGTCCTTCATAATGTCCTTACGAAAGCGCGTATAAACCTTCCTTTCGGCTTTGGTTTCGGTTGGCAGGTCAAAAAATACCAGTATCCACAATATCCTGTATTCGTTTAATCGCATACGAAATAGCTGAAAGCTGAAAGCGAAAAGCAGAATGTGAAACGCAAAAAAATTACACTTTAATTTCCGCTTTCGGCTAATTAGTCTACCTCACCGCTGTTATACTCACCCGGCGGTTCGGCAGCTTTTAATATCGTTCCGCTACTCATACTTCCATATAATTTAACCTTTTGTGCGGGTGTATATAGTGACGGATAAACCAGCTTCCGCAATTTTCCTTCATAGCATTTGGCCAGCGAAGCGGTTGTTTTTTGCAGGCCAACCATCAGCGGGCTGGTATCTTTGCCGAAATGTACGTCGACTGTGGCTATTGAAAGCAACTCGGCTTTAAGGGACGGCGACAGATCGGTAAAGTCCTCGCCGTTTTCCAGGATGCGCAGCACAATGGTGTCCACATACGGACGGTAGGGTTCCATAATATCGTCGGCCAGGCAATAGGCGTTATATTTGTTGCGGTGGTGTATGCCCAAGGTTGGCAGCAAGCCCGACGATACCAGGCCCCGCGCAACGATGGCGCGCAGAATGGCATAGCCGTAGTTTAGCAGGTTGTTCGGCGGTTCGCCTTCGCGCCGTCTGAGAAATTCCAGGCCCGGCGGGAACAAATATCTCCAATAATAGGCGGCAGCGCGGCCCTCATAATTGTCTGGATCGCCGGCCCTTACGCTTTTTGCCCAGTACTGCATGTTTTCGATCTCGATGCCCCTTTGTTTCAGCAGCGCCGCCTGGTTGAGGATCTTGGCCTGCACAGTTTGCTGCCACAACTGCTTTTTTAAGGGCAGCGAGGCTTCTATTTGCCAGCGAAAATATTGGCTTTGCGTATTGCTGCCGTCCAGCGGCAGCATCATACCGGTGGGATGGTGCGTGTGGTCGCAGGTGATTATAGCGGCGTTGTTTTGCAACAGCGCCGCCATGCAAGCCTGGGTAATGGTGATCTGCTGGTGGTCTAATATCACAATGCCGATATCCTCAATGGGCACTGTTTTTTTTGAGTCTTTTTCGCCCAAGCCCTTCAGGTGCGGCAAATCGATCAGCATCTGCTCGTTCAGTTTACTCAGGTAAGCCGGGTTGCCGAAATGGAGGGTGCGTTTGATCATGGTGAGGCCGGTTTGACATTCCCTAAGCGATCAACAGAGAGTTTGATGCAATGCTCTTTAATCATTGCCCCGTCAAGAGATCTTTCCATCTTATTTAATGCCGAAAATTCAGCTTTGTTGACAATAGGAGTTGCAACATTGTGCCTGATGAAAAAACATTGGTACCCTGATGCGCTAACCATTTTATATATTCTGTTCGCTATCCCGTTACTTGATCTACTGAAATCGGTTGGCCCGCTGCTGCTGCCTTCTTCTTCAGTAGGTAAATAGATCAAGTCGTTGGGCGATAGATGCATTAGTAGGTTCTGCCCGGCGGCGTTTGTTGCAGGCACAGATGTTAACCCTTGTTTTTGCCGCTCAATAGCAATATTTAACGGTATGGTTTCATAACTTCGCCGCCCTTTCTCATCTATATAAATTGCAAAAAATAAATTTGTACCTTTTGCGGCTTCTACAAATTTACCCTTCTTATTTCCCGTAGTCCCCACCGGAAATTTATTACCCATAGGCTCGTAAGTCCGTACTTTGAAAATAGCTTGATGAAATTTGCCGCCATTTAAAGCAATAATATTTTTGTTCATATCCTCAATGCCTTCCGCCGAAAATGCCATTTCGGGATTGTTATCATTATTTTTCAAATGACCTAACAGGATTTTTTGAATTCCGGTATCAGTAATGCTGTCAATCCGTTTTTGGTCAAAGGAGGAATCGAGAGATACTCGCGATGCTGCATTGTCGTGTTCCCAATAATAAGCTTGTACTTTAGAAACATCACTTCCATTTAGATGGTTCGCATTATCTTTAAAATGCTCAGTTATCTTTTTCTTATCATAACCTTTCGCAGCAAGCTTTTGAATATATCTTTTCAGGCGTACGTTAACGATGTTTTCAGATGAATCTAATCCGGAAGATAGGGATACGGTCTTTATTTTTCGCAGAGATACTAATCCCGAAATAGTATCCTTGTGCATCGGTTTTCGTATTGCCCAATTTTGACCATTTTGCGGTTCTACCACCTTTTCCCCATTTTTAATAACAATATATTTATTAGTTGCTTTGTTAATGATGCGTAGGTTTTGTTTAAAACTTACCACTACGTGTTGCAGTTTCTCTTTTGCTTCGAGCACAAAGTTTCCCCATGGCTGCTTGAATATCCACTGATAATTTTGATTTGAACCGTCGTTGTATTTTTTATCACATAAGACTGTTCTCAAATCATGGCGATCCTGCATCTTTTGTTCTTTTGACTTCTTTTTGTCCAGGGCGTTTTGATTATTCAGAAAATTGATGTGGCTGCGTGTCGCGCATGCTATCACAAGCGCATCCATCGCATGGTGACGGTGGTCGATCCTTTTCTTTTGGAATCCCTTTTGTAGTTCTAAGGGGACGCACGGCAGGTTTTTTTGATGTTTTTCGTTATAAACGGTGAAACGTGTGGTGTTGGTTATCTGATTAAGCCTTTCAAAACGCGGCAATATCAAATCATTCCAAATGGCATCCACGCCCCAATGCTGTTTTAGGTTAGTGGTGATCTGTCCATTGCTTGCCAATATGTGTTTTGAGTTGGCTCCGTCGTCCTTTTCGTCAGCACGCACAATGTTGGATAACACTTGCAAAAGAAACCGGCTGATATACCGGGTATCGTTCAATTGGCGTTCTATCATTTTTTCAGGTACATCCAGAGCCAATAGCTTGGTCTTCTTTGAGCGGTTTTTGGAATAGTGTTGTTTCACAAAGTCCGTGTATTCTTCTTCATTGAAAATTTTGCCAGCTTTACCAAATCCCAACTCAACAATCTGGCCGTGATGGTTCTGAATAAACTCTAGACCGGTCTGGTTATCTTTTAGTTTGTTCACCGCCGATTCGCAAATGATCTTATTGCTGAAGCTATCGTCATAATAGCGTTGCTGTGGTATGATATGTTCGATTTCATATTCAGGAGTGAATAGTTTATTGAGGGGTATTACTGCGCCTGTATAAGGTGAGCGGTATTTCTGTTCGAGCCAAAGTTTATAGCGCTGCAATTCTGACCCGCTTGGTTGGGGAAGCCTGCTTATTTTTTCAATATCTTCAGGCAATTCGATATCAGAGTTCAAAACCCCGTCTTCATATATTTTCAGGATATCCTGCTGCAATGGTGAATAGGGACGAACATTTTCAACGTCAGGGTCATTCAGCATCTCCGTTAGCAAGGCTTTAATTCGAAGATTAGTGTTTTCGTTAGTGGTATTTTGTTTAGCGATTTTCTCCCTTTCATTTTTGGGATTTTTCATTTCACGGCCCAACTCAACGTGTATCTCGTCAAAATAATTTTCCGCGCCTTCACCATAATATTGCCATATATCCTTTACTGTTCTAAGCGTTTCGGTCATTACCTGTTCCACTATCGGATTTTTTAAAGAATGTTGCCTGAAGGATTTGAGATATTCTTCAAGTTCGGCAATGGTTTCCCATTTTCCCGTTTCACCGCGTTCCGAATGGCGGTCATACACTACATATTTTGCCAGCCATTCGGGTAAACCCTGAAAATCGTTCTCGGCGTGCATTAGTTGCTTTTGCGTCTTTTCCCTGACCTTTTCTTTTACCTCAAGATCAAATTCGCCGGTGATAAGTTTTTCTATCCGGCCTTTGGTTTTCGTGTCAATGCTGTCCCAATTCCAGTATTTGCCGGTACGCATAAGCGGCAGCAGTTTTTTAACCGCTTTTGCTGAATAAGAACCATAGCTCGAAGGGAAAGGAGGGAATTTTTTGAATGCTCCGTCGAAACTTTCGGCATCAAGGCCATTTTTGATCGCAAAGGACTTTAGTGCTTTTCCATATTCGATTTTATCTGTTACCGAATAAATGATATGCCATAGTTCTTCTTCCTTCCCCCCTGTTAAAAAACTATCGGGTATACCTTTAACCTTGTCGAGGCGGCCGGCAATCATGGCATGGGTTTCATTACCCGGATATTTTTTGTCTTCCACATAATTCCAGCGGTAAACGTTTTCCTTTAATTTGAGATGTCTAAGTAAAGTCTTTTGATCTATTTCTTTTTTTCCATTTAAAAAATCAAATAACCGTTCAACGTCCTCCATTGATTGAACGAGGTTAGCTGTTTCGTCTGCGTCGCTGTCTTTGTTAATAATACGCAAATTAGAAATCCACTGCCATAAGCGAAACTCTTGGTAAAGCGGATGCGACCTGGGGATGCACTTTAAAGGTTCTGTTTTTTTGATGCCATCAAGTATAAAAGTCCTTGATTCCAAAGAGCAATTGCTGATGGAACTTTTCTGGCTCCGCAAAGGGCGTTGGTAGTACAGTATGTCTTCAATAAAAAGATAGGAAAAATCTTTATTAAGCAATGCCGACTGATGCTGTAAATTGTGAGGGTATAATTCCTCGACGCATCGCCGGTAAAGTCCTGGGTCCTTCAAAGTATCATTTAGCCGTATTTGTGTCTGCAAAATTTGCTTTAATTCGTCTTTATAAAACTTTCGTTCGATAGTCCTGACGAGTTTGCCCTTTATTTTTTGCTGAGGTTTTTGAAGAAGAACATCGTAAATATATTCACCGACCGTTTTATGCGATTTACTGATTTCGTTTTCTGTTTTCAGCTTGATTTTCGCGTAAAATTTCTTTTTTACACCCTCTGGCATCAAATCAATTTCTTCGAACGTCGGCAAAGAACTTATTCGTCTTTTTATACTTCCGTCCTTTAAATTTTCGGTCGTTATGATGAAATCTCTTGTTTGATTAACCCACGATTCGATGTTTGAATAGAAAGATGCATCATAAGTCCAGCCATTTTCAAAGTAAATAGTATACCAGTACTTTTCATACTTTTTATCTTTTTCCCCTCTTGTAACATTCGAGATTTTTAATGATAACACTTCTATGTTATCCTTTTGATCATCTTCTTCGTCTCTTAGCTGATAATATCCGCGCTTCTGATTAAAATGCAATAACAGCCATCCCAGTTCCTTATTTCCTATTTTTTCTTTAAGCGCTTTTTTGCGCAAATAGTAAATTGTCCAGTCATAAGGTATTTTCGCGCATTCCCCCTTTTTGTTTTGGCGGTTTAACAGTTCGGGCTGATGTTCCCTGAAATCTGCCAGCATTTTTTCGAAAGATTCCCGAAAAATAAAGTCGCAATTATCGTCATAAACAAGTTTTACCTCTGTTTCAGGCAGAAATTTACCGAGCCGGGCATCAAAGTCAATTTTATTTGCATAATGCGCAGGCAGAAAGCCTAAAACATTTAATACTCGGTGCAGTCTTTCCCTGCGCAGCAAATGGCGTTCTCTTAATCTTCTGGTAAGTCTTAGCCGCGTTCGTTCTGCTGTTTGAGTTTTAATAGGTGCGCCGCTTTCAAATTCGCCTAAAGCATCTTGAGCCATCGGAATAATCCGGCTTCCCAAGCCCAAAATTTTTCCTTGTTTATTTTCAAAATCTTGTTCGATAAGCGCCCATCCAATCGAGTTAGTACCAATATCAAGTCCGAGGATTTTTTTCATGTGAAGTAAGGTTTTGATTTTAAAGTTATTACTATTACATTTGAAATACAAATTTGAAGCAAATCACAATAAGGATTATTCCGTTGTGAAAACATTTAAGGCGGGGGGCAACTCTCGTCTTTTTTTGTGTCCGCAAGTGGCTTAGCTTGCAGTGCAAAAAAAATCTCGTTCCATTGACTGGCAAAGTTCAGAGATGGCTTCTCCAGGTAGCGATCGGGACTTCGCAATGATGGGGTGGATTCGCAATGACGGGGTGGATATGGGGACAACTCACAAAAGAAGAAAAAAGAAAATAGCCGGACCCCTCCGGCTATTCTATGATTGATTAATTAATTCTTAGTAGATGTAGTATTAACTATACAGCAAATATACGGCCACGTTTGAAACGAAGTGCTTTTTCACAAAGTTGTTACATGCGGGCTTTAGCGTTTGCCGGCGTTGTCGCCGGCAAATGACCATAAACAACATCTAAAAGAAATAGCCGGACCCCTCCGGCTATTCTATGATTGATTAATTAAATCGCAAGTAGATGTAGTATTATGAGAACAGGCCGTTTGGCGTAATGTTTGGATTATGATGAAGAAATAAAAAAAAATAGCCGGGCCCCCCCGGCTATCCCATTAGATTAAACTACTTGATTTTCGTAGATGTAGTGCCCTAAAGACATGAAACGCCAAGGATTGTTTTGATGTATGATGAATAATTTTGGATCATAAGTCATTCAACGTTAAACGTACAACGTCTAACGTACAACTTTTCCTATATTTGATGTAACCAATACGGCATCACCGTTGTCCAATAAACCAAAAACCACAACCATGAAGAAGCTTTTTTCTATCACCATCATATGCGTTGCGGCAGCTTCGCTAAGCTTATTGTCGTCATGCCGTTTCGGATGCGTCAGGGGCTCGGGCCACCAGGTGACCGAAAGCCATAAGGTAGGGAATTTTACCAGGCTCGAAATCGATGGCGCTTTCCGTGTAAACCTGAAGCAGGATAGCAGCGGGGTAGCAACCATCACCGCCGACGATAACCTGATGAAATATATCCGCTCGGAGTCGGACGGCGATAAGCTGCTGATCAAAGCGCGCAAGAATTTTTGCAGCAGCGGCGAGATCGTGATCAATATCGGCATCAAGAACCTCGAAAGGCTGGAAGGCTCCGGTGCAATAACATTTGTATCAGAGGGCAAGCTGAACACTAAAGACCTGGATATCCACCTGAGCGGCGCCAGCAAAGTGGACCTTGACCTGACCGCGGGTAACGTGATCACGCACGGCAGCGGGTCGACCGAGATCGTGCTGAAAGGGCAGGCCACCTCGCACAAGGTCGACCTTACGGGCAGCGGCAAAATATCCGCGCTGGATTTTGTGGTTGGCAGCTACGATATCAGCACCACCGGCGCCAGCCATTGCGATATCAACGTACTGAACAGCCTCAATGTAAGCACTACGGGTTCATCCGAAATACGTTACCGCGGCAACCCAAGCAACGTGAACACCAGCAAAACCGGCGCATCTTCGGTTACGAAGATCGATTAAATGAAGTCCGGAAGTCCGCATAAGTCCGAAAGTCCGTAAGACAGATCCAGTACATGTTTGCTGTTTTCCGGTATTGAGAGCGCTGTGCTAAACTCTTAAATCGCCCGTTGGATCAATGCAAAATCCATCTTTCGGACTTATGCGGACTTCCGGACTTTCCGACTAAAAAAATTCTTCTTACCTTTGCCGCTCCAAAATCGGTTGTGTGCAAACTATTTATGCGCCGGCCGGTTGGATTTTAAATTAAAAACACGCCGTAAGAAAGATGAATATTTCACAGGAAAAGATCGACAGCCTCAATGCCGTTGTAACCATTAATATCAAACCCGAAGACTACCAGCCAAGGGTTGAAAAAGCTATAAAAGATCATGCGAAAAAGGCTAAAATTCCGGGCTTCCGTCCGGGTATGGTGCCGCCGTCGCATATCAAAAAAATGTATGGCAAAAGCATTTTGGTGGATGAAGTGAATAACCTGCTTTCGGATACCCTGAACAATTACCTGAACGAGCAGCAACTGGAAGTATTGGGTCAGCCCTTGCCAAAAATGGACGATACCAAAGAATACAACTGGGATTTCGCTGATAATTTTGAATTCAACTACGAGGTTGGCCTGGCGCCGGCTTTTGATATTAACTTTTCATCGAAAGATAAAGTTACCCAGTATGTGATCAAAGCCGACAAGGATACTTTGGACGCGCGTATCACGAATATCCGCAAAAGCTATGGCAAAATGACAAATCCTGACGTATCGGCAGACGGTGATGTGCTTTATGCCGATTTGGTGCAGCTTTCGCCGGATGGTTCTGTTTTTGAGGAGGGGATAAGCAATACAACCTCCGTTCGCTTGGACCAGGTGCAAGATGCGAAAATCAAAAAATCGCTGATCGGTCTGAAAAAAGGGGACGAGGTGACGCTGGATATTCAGAAAACTTATGATCATGACGCGGTACGTATCGCGGCTATTTTGAAGATAGACGAAGACACGGCAGCTGAAGTAAAATCGAACTTCCGCCTGACGGTTAAAAATGTGAACCGCCTGGAAGAAAGCGATCTGAACCAGGAGTTCTTTGACAAATTATTTGGTGAAGGTAAAGTAACAACCGAAGAAGGCTTCAGGGAAGAGATAACCAACGAAGTAGAGGCCATGTTCGCGCAGGATGCCGACCGCAAATTGCAGAACGACCTGTATAAACTGGCTATCGACAAGGCAACATTCCAACTGCCCGACGAGTTCCTGAAACGCTGGCTGAAAGTTACCAACGACAAACTGTCCGAAGAAGAGCTGGTAGGCGGTTATGATGATTTCGCAAAAAACCTGAAATGGACCTTAATTGAGAATAAGATCATTAAGGACAACAAGATCGAGATCAAATATGAGGAGGTTTTCCAGGCTGCAAAGGCGCGTTTGGACGCGCAGTTCAGGATGTACAGTCCGCAGCCGCTAAGCGACGAGCAATTGGGCCAGTACACCGTTCAGTACTTACAGAATAAGGATGAAGCCAACAAGATATTTGAGGAAGTGAAAGCGCTTAAAGTGCTCGACTACCTGAAAAGTATCGTAACGCTGGATCAGAAAGAAATTTCGGATAAGAAATTCGCGGAGCTGGCGAAGTAGTAAAGCGCATGGCGCAAGGCGGTTGGCGCTTTTTGGATTGAAACAAATTGCTAATTTGCAAAATGTTTCAGTTTAGATTTCAAAGCCTCGAAGTTTGGCAGTTGGCCATTAATATCCGCGATCAATTGTGTGATCTGGCCGAAATCCTGGAAAATAAAAAGAAATTCAGATTTGCAGAGCAGCTTAATGGGGCTGCTCTCAGTATTTCTAATAACATAGCTGAAGGCAGCGGTTCAAATTCAGACAGGGAATTTTCAAGATTTCTCGACTATTCGCACCGTTCCTGTTTTGAGAATGCGAACATCCTTATTGTACTTCACCGAAGAAAATATATTTCTGACGAACAGCTGAATTATTTCTTGGAGGAATTGAATAAATTAGCCCGGAAAATAAACAGTTTTCAGAAATATCTTAACAAAGAAGCCTAATTGTTAATTAACATAAATATTTAATATGCATAGCGCATGGCAGCACCAACCGCCAAGCGCCTTGCGCCAACCCTTTAAAAAATGAACATAGACAAAAACGAATTCAGGAAGTATGCTGTAAAGCACCATCGCATCAACAGCCTGTATGTAGATAAATTTATCGGTAACGTTGAAAGGGCAAACCTGCCGACGGGTATCGCGACAACCGGTATGACCCCTTATATTATCGAGGAGCGCCAGTTGAACGTAGCACAGATGGACGTGTTCTCGCGTTTGATGATGGACCGCATCATATTTTTAGGCGATGCCATATATGATAATATCGCCAATATTATACAGGCGCAGTTATTGTTCCTGCAGTCGGCCGATAGCAAGCGCGATATCCAGATCTATATCAATTCACCGGGTGGTTCGGTATATGCCGGTTTGGGTATTTACGATACCATGCAGTTCATTTCCAATGATGTAGCCACCATCTGTACCGGTATGGCAGCATCAATGGCAGCCGTGTTACTGGTTGCAGGTACCAAGGGCAAAAGGGCAGCGTTGCCGCACTCCAGGGTGATGATCCACCAGCCGTCAGGCGGTGCGCAGGGTCAGCAGTCGGATATCGAGATATCTTACCACGAGATTACCAAGCTTAAAAAGGAATTATATCAGATCATTGCTGATCATAGCGGCGCATCGTACGAGAAAGTTGATAAAGCTTCGGACCGTGACTACTGGATGATCGCCGAAGAAGCCGTTGAATTTGGCATGGTTGACGAGATTCTGCGCGGTAGCGGGAAGAAATAATCTCAAACAACAACGTCATTCACAACGTATTAATAATAAATGCGCTGCGTTTGGCGTTGCATTTATGCTATATTTTAAGTAGATTTGATCGTATTTAGCTAGAGATGAATAAAAACAGCAAAGAGATAAGGTGTTCGTTTTGTGGAGCTGGTAAGCAGGATTCACTTATGCTGATCGCCGGATTGGATGCGCACATTTGTGATAAATGTGTGAACCAGGCCAACGAGATATTAGCCGAAGAGTTAAAGGTTCGTAAGGTAAAAACATCGCCTTCTTCACCGTCTTTACTAAAACCCGCCGAGATAAAATCCCACCTCGATCAGTACGTGATTGGTCAGGATGATGCTAAAAAGATACTTTCGGTATCGGTTTACAATCATTATAAAAGACTCAACCAGCGTATTGAAAAGGACGAGGTAGAGATCGAAAAATCAAATATCGTTATGGTAGGCGAAACAGGCACTGGGAAAACCCTGCTGGCCAAAACGCTTGCCAAAGTACTGAACGTTCCATTCTGCATTTGCGATGCCACCGTATTAACCGAGGCAGGCTATGTAGGCGAGGACGTGGAAAGTATCCTCACCCGCTTATTGCAAGCCGCTGATTATGATATTGCTGCGGCGGAAAAAGGCATAGTTTATATAGATGAGGTGGATAAGATCGCACGCAAAAGCGATAATGCTTCCATCACGCGCGATGTATCCGGCGAAGGTGTTCAGCAGGCGCTGTTGAAGATATTGGAAGGTACCATGGTGAACGTACCGCCCCAGGGTGGCCGCAAACACCCCGATCAGAAGATGATCACTGTAAACACCAATAACATCCTGTTTATATGTGGTGGGGCGTTTGATGGCATCGATAAGAAAATAGCGAATCGTCTGCGTACGCAAACCGTCGGTTACAAATTCAAAAACAGCGATGCCGAGGTGGACATGAAGAACCTGTATAAATACATTACCCCGCAGGACCTGAAGGCGTTCGGGCTAATACCAGAGTTAATAGGCCGCTTGCCGATATTGACCTACCTGAACCCGCTTGACAGGGAAGCATTGCACAACATTTTGACCGAGCCAAAGAACTCGTTGCTTAAACAGTATAAAAAACTGTTTGAATACGAAGGCGTGAAGCTGGAGTTTGAAGATGAAGTACTTGACTTTATTGTCGACAAGGCGATGGAGTTTAAGTTGGGCGCAAGGGGCCTCCGCTCGATATGCGAAGCCATCATGATCGACGCGATGTTCGAATTCCCGTCTAAAAAGGATGTCAAACGCCTGAACGTGACCATCGATTACGCGCACGAAAAATTCGAAAAGTCCGACCTGAAAAAATTAAAGGTAGCGTAATACGCACGTTATCTTAAAGACATATATTTGTACGCAAGCCCTGGTGAAACGCCGGGGTTTGTTGTATAATCCCCCTGCCCCCTGAAGGGGGGACAATATCGAACACCGAATAACGAATATCGAATGATGAAGGGGGATACTTCGGCATTCAGTATTCAAAATTCGTTATTCGATATTCAAAAGTAACGCCGTTTAAGAGAGTACCCTATGAACGAAGACAAAGACATCAAAAAGCAAGCCGGCGAACAACCAGCCCCGGCTGAAGTATCAAGTCCGGTAAAATCGGGCTTAAAAACCAAGGAAGCCATTGTGATGAACTGGCTGCCGCGTTATACCGGCCGGCCTCTTACCGATTTCGGCGGATACATTATACTCACCAATTTCTCCAAATACCTCCAGCTATTTTCCGAATGGAACAATAACGCGCCTATTATGGGACTGGATAAACCCATGCAAAGCGTTTCGGCGGACGGCATCACCATTATCAATTTTGGAATGGGCAGTTCGGTTGCCGCCACCATTATGGATTTGCTCACCGCCATCAAGCCTAAAGCCGTGATATTTTTGGGTAAATGCGGAGGGTTAAAAAAGAAAAACCAGGTAGGTGACCTGATATTGCCGATCGCCGCCATCAGGGGCGAAGGTACATCCGACGATTATATGCCTAAAGAAGTGCCTGCATTGCCGGCCTTCGCGCTGCAAAAAGCGATATCGACCACCATACGCGACTTCGGTCGCGATTACTGGACCGGCACCTGCTACACCACCAACCGCCGCGTTTGGGAGCATGACAAGGAGTTTAAACGCTACCTGAAGACCCTCCGCGCTATGGCCGTTGATATGGAAACGGCAACCATCTTCACTACCGGCTTCGCCAATAAAATACCGACCGGCGCGCTGTTGCTGGTATCTGACCAGCCCATGATTCCGGAAGGCGTTAAAACCGCCGAAAGCGATTCGGCCGTTACCGAGCAGTATGTTGAAACACACCTGCGCGTCGGTATCGAATCGTTAAAACAATTGATCAATAATGGGTTGACCGTGAAGCATTTGAAGTTTTAGTTGATTGCTTTGGATTAAGTTGACCTGATGAGTGGTTCTCTTCTGTGCCAAATCGTAAATCGTAATTCTAAAATCGTAAATCAAAAACTCAATCAACCACTTAACTTAATCAACCAATCAACTACCTTTGCCCCATGTGGTACAACAACATCCTCGAAACTATCGGCAACACGCCCCTGGTGAAACTCAATAAGATCGTAAAAGATATTCCTGCAACTGTTCTCGCTAAAATAGAAACCACCAACCCCGGTAACTCGATCAAGGACCGTATGGCGATCAAAATGATCGAAGATGCGGAGAAAAACGGTTTGCTTAAGCCCGGCGGTACCATCATCGAAGGTACATCGGGCAATACCGGTATGGGTTTGGCTATAGCCGCGGTGATCAAGGGTTATAAATGTATTTTTACCAGTACCGATAAGCAGTCGAAGGAAAAATTTGACGCCCTGCGCGCTTTTGGCGCCGAGGTGATCGTTTGCCCGACGAACGTTGAGCCTGAGGACCCGCGGTCGTATTATTCGGTTTCGTCAAGACTGGAACGCGAAGTTCCCAACTCGTGGAAGCCAAACCAGTATGATAACCTGTCGAATACCAAGGCCCATTATGAGACCACTGGTCCCGAGATATGGGAACAAACCGAAGGTAAAATAACGCATTTAGTGGCCGGTGTGGGTACGGGAGGGACGATCTCCGGCATCGCCAAATATTTGAAGGAAAAGAACCCCAATATCAAGGTGATCGGAATTGATACTTACGGCTCGGTATTCAAAAAATATAAGGAAACGGGCGTCTTTGATAAGGACGAGATCTATCCCTATATTACCGAAGGGATAGGAGAGGACTTCCTTCCCAAAAACGTCGATTTCAGCCTGATAGATCATTTTGAAAAGGTAACGGACAAGGACGCGGCATTGATGACGCGCGAAATAGCCTTGAAAGAAGGCATCTTCGCCGGCAACTCAACAGGCTCGGCGGTAGCTGGGGTGCTGCAGCTGAAAGATACTTTCAAAAAAGACGATGTGGTGGTGATCGTTTTCCCGGATCATGGCTCACGCTATATGGCCAAAATGTATAACGAGGATTGGCTGCGCGAACGTGGTTTCCTGAAAGACGAAAAACTAACCGCAAAAGACATTATCAAAAAGAAGGAGCGCCAGGAGATCATTACCATCGATTGCGAAAAGACTGTTTTGGAAGCCATTAATGTGATCAAATCGCTCAATATCTCGCAGATACCGGTTACCCAAAAAGGTATGGTGATCGGCAAGATCACCGAAAGCGGCATCCTGGATGCTTTGCTGGAAAACCCATCGCTCAAATCGGCGCCGGTTCAAACCATTACTACGGCGTCATTCCCGTTTGTGGATTTGAACGCTTCCATCGACAAAATATCATCGATGATCAACCGTGATAATATTGCGGTATTGGTGGAGGATAATAACGGTAAGATCGAGATCATTACGCAATACGATATTATTAATGCAATTTCGGGTTAACACCATACCGCTCTAATTATTACCTTAGCGTTAAGCTAAGGTAAAATGAATATTAATTTACGCTGGCCCGAATACAAAGCGCTATTATACCGCCTGTTTTTAGGCTACTTCTTCTACTTCGTTGGCAGGATATTATTTTATGCCTTCAACGCGAACCTTTTCACCGTCAACGGCATACCCGGTCTGCTGCGCCTATGTTACTATGGGCTGGCCTTCGATACTACCGCTTTGCTGTATATCAACAGCCTGTTTATTTTATTGAGCATCCTTCCGTTAACCGTCAATACCCGGCCGGGTTATCAAAAGGGATTGACTATTTTATATTTCGTTACCAACCTGCTTTTCTTCGCCACCAACTTTGTAGATATCATTTACTACAGGTTCAGCCAGGTGCGATCGACTAAAGCCACGCTCGATCTGCTTGCCGATGAAACTAATAAAAAGGCCCTGTTCGCTCATTTTTCCTGGGCATACTGGTACGTGATCCTGGTGTTTGCGGTATGCGGCCTTTGCTGGATCGCATTGTACCGTTTAGTCAAGGTTAAGCCAGGAATTATCATCAGCAAAAAAGCCTATTTCTTCAGTTCGGCGATAGCGGTACTGGTTGCTGTTACCCTGATGATAGGCGGCGTGCGTGGCGATTTCAGGCACAGCACACGGCCCATTAACATGGTGGATGCCTACAGGCATGTTACTATACCCAACCAGGGCGACATCGTCCTCAATACGCCTTTCGCTATCCTCAGGACGCTCAGCAGCGACAAATTCAAGCTTGAACATTGGACGACAGCGGACTACATTAACGCAAACATTAAGCCTGTAAAGCAATACAACACCGACCCCGCCTCGCGCCCGAATGTGATGATCATTATCCTCGAAAGTATGGCGCGTGAGTATTGGGGCAGCATGAATAAGGGCACGGACATACCGGGTTTTAAGTCCTACACGCCCTTCCTGGATTCCCTTTCCGGTAACAGCCTGATATTTACCAATGCCTATGCCAACGGCCGCCAATCGATACACGCCATGTCGTCCATTCTGGCGGGCATACCCTCTTTCCAGGCAGCGTTCACGTCATCGCCCTATGCCAGGCAGAAGATACAATCTCTCGTCTCTATTTGCGATAGCCTCGGATACCAGACGTCTTTTTTTCATGGCGCGGCCGACGGCTCCATGGGTTTCCAGGGTTTTGGCAACATACTGGGATACCAGCAGTACTACGGGCGAACGGAATACAATAACGAAGCCGATTTCGATGGTATCTGGGGCATTTGGGATGAACCTTTTTTCCAGTACGTGGGTAAGACCCTCGGCACGCAAAAGCAGCCCTTCATGGCAACGTTGTTTACCTTATCCTCGCATGATCCTTTCCAAATTCCCGAAAAATATAAGACAAGGTTTACAGGCGGCCCGCTGGCTATCGATAAATGTGTACAATACTCGGACAACGCACTGCGTGAATTCTTTAACTATGCTAAAACACAGCCCTGGTACGCCAATACCATTTTTGTGATCACAGCCGATCATACCAGCCAAACGTACTACCCGGAATACAGCAAGGAGATTAACCGGTTCGCTGTGCCTATCCTGTTTTTCAGCCCGAACAAAACGTACAACCTGGAAGGCGTTAGGACCGACCTGGCGCAGCAAATGGATATTTATCCGACTTTGGTTGACCTGATCGGTTACAATAAACCCTTCAGGTCCTGGGGCAGGAGCCTGGTGGGTAATTTGCCGGCCGAAACGCCGAGGGTGATCAATTCCCCCGGCAATGTCTACCAGTTTATGCAAGGCAACTATATTTATTTGTTCGACGGGAAACAATTTAACGGGGTATTCGCGATCGCTGACAAGGGATTACGTCGGAACTTACTGAAGGGATCACCCAATGCCGAAATGAGTAAAGGTATGCAGGACTGCAAGGCATTTATACAGGATTATAACGATCGCATAATTAATAAAAAATTAGGCGACCCGGGTATCAAACCAGGAAAATAAATGCTTTAGGCTTTTGGCCTTTCGCTTTCAGCTTATATCACCACTTTTTAAATATCACGAACACCGCCAGTACGATCAGTCCAAAACCTAAAAAATGATTCCAGGCCAGTTTTTCGTTGCTGAAGAATATGGTTGAGAAGATCACGAATACTGTCAGGGTTATCGCTTCCTGGATCGTTTTCAGCTGAACCAGGGTGAAGGGCCCGCCCGTTTCGATTGATCCCGCCCGGTTGGCCGGAACCTGGAACACATATTCAAAAAATGCCAGCCCCCAGCTGATGAGTATAATGGTAAATAGCCCCAGGTTTTTACCCCAGGAAAATTCCTTGAATTTCAGGTGCCCGTACCAGGCGAAGGTCATAAAGGTATTGGAAATGAACAGGAAAAGGATGGTTTTCAGTGCGCGCATAGAGCTAACAGTTTAATGTCCAATAATAATAGTTTAATCAAACTATCCGCACATCTGCACCCGATAATTATCGGGATCGCACATCTGCACATTTATCATTACTCCAGCCGTTTTTTGGCCAGCTCTTTTTGGTAGATATCGTTCAATCCCGGTTTGGGGTTTACCAGCAGGTAGATGGCCGTTCCCTTTTCCCTCGCGTATGCTGATGTGATTTCACCCAGCTTTGTATATTTCCCAACGTAAGGAGCCAGTCTTTTTTCGACGTTGTAGCCACCGCGGTCGTCCACATAAATGATATAACGCGCGTTCAGGCTATCCGGCGCCCACAACGTAAAGCTGCTGTTAAGGCTAGCCACCTCGGGCAGATGATATTTTTTCCCGTAATGGTAAACGGCCCCTGCCTCCCCGTAGTTATCGGCATATATCTCGGTATGTTTTTGCTGGTCGCGGCTGAGGCCACTGTAGGCCCAGGCAACTTTTTCTCCCATCTCGTCCCAACCGAACATATCGGCGTAATCCTGGGTCAGGGGATGTTCTTTCAGATCCTCCCATTTGGGTGCAAGATGTACAAACCTGAATGCCGCAAGCGTTTTATCTAGCGGGAAAATGGGTAAAGCCAAGGGCAGCAAAAGCAGGTTTGGCAGGATAATGATCAAAACCGTGACGGTTCGTAAGATGAAGGCCCGCGATTTGATCCATTGCTCAAAACTGTAACCCCCGGCGGCAAAAAGCATGGGATACGCGCCAAACAGGTAATAGTCTTTCCCATTCATGTACAGCAGGAAGACAAATGTCAATATATATGCAAACGCGATAAACCTGAACCTGGAGAGGCTGGCCGAAAACAGTAAACTGACCAACCCGGTAAGCCATATGAACACGCCCATGCCATTCACCAACAGTTGCCCCTTGATAAAATCAGAAGGTTTGATGTAGTTCAATTGCTGCTCACGCAGATTTTTCATGTGCGTAAACAGCGGCAGATGATGCCTAAACTGCCATACGATGTTGGGCAGGAATATAAGCAGCGCGATAAGGACCGCCAACAGTACGCGCCTGTTCCACAGTACCGTACGTTCTTTGGTTAATAACAGGCTGATAAGCAAGGCCCCTGCAAAGAATGCCATGGTGTACTTGGTCAGCAGGCCAATGCCGATCACTGCGCCCAGCAGGTACATATACTTTGGCTCTGAAGTATTCAGGTATTTTATCAACAAGTAGGCAGTTAATACCCACCACAATTGGTCGAAAACCACGGGCTGAAAAAGGTAGTCGCTGGCGGCGAACGCCGGGGAAAAGATCAACGCAAGGCAAGCCAGCGCAATGGCAAATTTCCGCCCGCCAAATTCAACCACGATTTTGCCTGTGAACCAAATGATCAGCCCGCCGGCGATTGTGCTGAATATGCGTGTCGCAAAAACGGAATCTCCGAAAACCGAGGTGCTTATTTTGGCAAGAAGCGCGATAAATGGCGGGACTTCTTTAAACCCCCAGTCGAGGTGGTCGCCGAGTGCTAAATGCAAAAACTCATCCCGCTGAAAACCGAAATGACTTATTGCCAGCAGGTTTAAACCTATTTTAATAGCAACAAAAAGCAGTATGAAATTGCCGTAGATCGATCTGTTATGCGTATTACTGTCCAAGTTTTAGAGGTTTGCATAAAGGTAATTATTTAACGAGAAAAGGTGAAAGGTTACATCGGGAACAAACCTTTCGCCTTTTACCTTTATCCTTTCACCTAACCTTCAAATCCGTTTAATATCCGCCCCCAATGCCCGTAAACGGTCGTCAATATGCTGGTAACCGCGTTCAATCTGCTCGATGTTATAGATGGTCGATTTGCCTTGTGCCGATAAAGCGGCGATCAGCAAGGCTACTCCCGCACGTATATCCGGCGAGGTCATCGATATGCCTCTTAACTGCACTTGTTTATCCAGGCCGATAACGGTCGCACGATGCGGATCGCAGAGGATGATCTGCGCGCCCATGTCCAGCAGTTTATCTACGAAGAAAAGGCGGCTCTCGAACATCTTTTGATGGATCAGCACCGAGCCCTTGGCCTGTATCGCCACCACCAGCACGATGCTGATCAGGTCGGGTGTAAAGCCCGGCCAGGGCGCGTCGGCGATGGTCATGATAGCACCGTCAATAAAGGTTTCTATCTCGTAATGCTTTTGGGCGGGTATATAAATATCGTCACCACGTCGCTCGACAATAATACCCAGTTTGCGGAATACGTTGGGTATCATGCCCAGCTCTTCGTAATGCACGTCTTTGATGGTGATCTCCGACCCGGTCATTGCAGCAAGGCCTATAAACGAGCCTATTTCGATCATATCGGGCAGCAGGCGGTGTTCGGTGCCCTTCAGCCGGGTTACACCCTCAATGGTCAGCAAATTCGATCCTATGCCGCTTATTTTGGCACCCATGCGCACCAGCATCTTGCAAAGCTGCTGCAGGTACGGCTCGCAGGCGGCGTTGTAAATCGTCGTTGTTCCTTTGGCTAAAACGGCTGCCATCACTACGTTGGCAGTCCCGGTCACCGAGGCTTCGTCCAGCAGGATGTAGGTGCCTCTCAGATCAGACGCATCTACATTGAAAAAGCCGGTTTCCGGGTCGTAATCGAATTTGGCGCCTAATTTTTCGAACCCCAGAAAGTGCGTGTCCAGCCTCCGGCGGCCTATTTTATCGCCTCCCGGTTTAGGAATTGCCGCCTTGCCGAAACGCGCCAGCAGCGGCCCCACGATCATCACTGATCCGCGAAGACTGCCGCCCTTGTTTCTGAAAGCATCCGACTGGAAAAAATCAAGGTCGATATCTTTGGCTTCAAAACTATAGGTGTCCGGCCAGATGCGTTCAATTTTCACACCCATATCGCCCAGCAGTTCGATCAGCTTATTGACATCTTTAATGTCGGGTATATTGCTGATGGTTACTTTTTCGCTGGTGAGCAGCACGGCCGAAAGTATCTGCAATGCCTCGTTCTTTGCGCCCTGGGGTATAATTTCGCCTTTAAGTGGCTTGCCGCCTATAATTTCAAATGCGTTATTCATTCTTAGTTCATGGTTGATGGTTCATAGTTCATAGCGCCGCAGTTCATGGTTGATGGTTCATGGCCTTTTTTCTGCCGATTTTTAAATCAGTACAAAGATGAAAATAATCCGCAATCTGCTATGAACTATAAACTATGAACCATAAGCCAATCAGTACTTCCTCGGTCCGCCGCCGCCCTGGTTCCGGTTGCGGTTGTTCTGGTTGTTGTTGCGCGGATTGTTGTTATTGGTGCGTCCGCCGCCACCGCCGCGGTTATTCTGGTTAGTATTGGTACGTCCGCGGTTTGTATTCGTGTTTTGCGGATTTGGGCGGAATTCCACCTTGGCCAGGTTAATATTATCCTCAACCTTCAACTCGCCCCGCGACATCGCACGCAGATCCGCCAAAATGGTTTCATCAGCAACAGAGTCCTTATTCCACTGCACATACGCCATCTTCATAAAATTGGCAATGGCCTGCACCATGTGCTGTTTACGTTCCGGCTCTTCAATGATTTTGGCCTTTTCTATCATAAGTTCGATAGTTTTGCCATAATGCTTGTATTTGATGCGCTGATGCGGATATTTCAACGGCTCGGGTTTCATATGGATCGCGTCCGGGGCCGGGGCCGGGTAAGGCGAATCCACATCGATCTTGAAATCGGAAATAATATGCAGGTGATCCCATAGCTTGTGCTTAAAGTCGGCCACGTCGCGCAGGTGCGGGTTCAAAAAGCCCATCAGGTCAATCACTACCTGCGCATACCGGTTGCGTTCCTCTTTCGTGGGTAGCGCAACGATATATTTTACCATGTTTTGCACATTGCGCCCGTATTCCGACAGGATCAGCTTATTGCGAGTTGAATTATAATCAAATTGTGGCGTGTTATCTAAAGCCATAAAATATCAGTTTTAAAATGAATGTATTGAAGTAGAACTAAAATTAGCGCAGGTCCCTGGTGATGAACAGCCGAGGGCGGCTAAAGTTGAATTGTTATTGAAGTAGTGCAAATATAATGTAAAAGTGGTAACAAGCAAATTCGGGGAGTGTCTATTTCCTACTGATAAATAATAAAAATCTATTTGTGACCTTATAACATGGGTACACCGAAGCTATAAACAAAAGGGAAAAAATAATGACAGCAGGTAAAGGTGCCTTTGATGCTAACACATCTATTTTGAAAGTAGATTTCGCGATAAAATTAAGAAGGTATATTATAAGGCAGGATAAATTGTAGGCTAATATCAAATTTCCTATTATAAAGAGGACACGTTTGGTTTTTGATGAAAGTGCCATAAACTAAAACAATCTATAAATTTAGGTCCCGTGAAAATTATGAATAAAATTTTATAATAGTATCGGTTATCGCGGATAACTTCCAAATCTTAACTTTACAACCTTCCAACTTTACAACATTGCAACAAATCAAAATCACCCACATCGAAATTTACCGCTTCAGCATCCCGATGGAGCCGTTTACCATTGCAACGGGCACCATGGAACACGCGCAGAATGTGTTTATCCGCGTGCATACCGACGCCGGGTTTTACGGTGTAGGCGAGTGCTCGGCTTTCCCGATGATCGCAGGGGAGACACAGGATACCTGCCTGGTAATGGCCCGTGAGTTTGCCGCGCTTTGGAAAGACCAGGATGCGTTGGACATTCCTGCGCGCCTGCAGCAACTGCACGATTTTACAGCCGGCAACAGCACCATCAAAAGTGCTTTTGATATGGCATTGTACGATATTGCCGCGAAAAACGCCGGTTTGCCTTTATATCAATATTTGGACGGAAGCAGGAGGGAAGTGGAGTCGGATATAACGATCGGGATATTATCGCCGGAAGTTATGGCCAATAAGGCTATGGCGTTTAAAGACAAGGGCGCGACGATACTGAAAGTTAAACTGGGGAAGGATTCAAAAATTGATGTTGAACGGATAAAACAGATCCGTGAAGCCGTGGGTGACGACATGAAAATACGCGTGGACGCTAACCAGGGCTGGAATTTTGCCGACGCGGTTTTTGCGCTGCGGGGCATCGCTCCCTATGATATTGAGTTCTGCGAACAGCCGATGCGCAGCTGGTACGATGACCACCTGTCCGAGCTGAAAAGGCTCTCGCCGGTGAAGATCATGGCTGATGAAAGCGTATTTAACCATCACGATGCGCGAAAAATGATCAGCAGTCGCGCATGCGATTACATCAATATCAAATTCTCCAAATCCGGCGGGATACACGAAGCGAAGAAGATACATGGCCTGGCTGCGGAAAGAGGTATACCCTGTATGATGGGCGGTATGCTCGAGAGCCGCATCGCGCTAAGCGCAAAGCTGCATTTTGTGTATGCCAGCCCGAACATCCAATTCTACGATATGGATACCTGCATGCTGGGTCACCTGGTGGACCCTTGCATTGGCGGAGTTACTTATGAAGGATATAAGCTCAATATCGATGATGCGACCGGGATAGGAGCCGACGCGGATGAGGGTTTTTTAGCGGGATGCGAACACTTTACAGTGTAGCTCATAGTTCATAGCTGATAGTTCATGGCACATTTTTCAAAGGTCAAACGAATCTGCCATGAACTATGAACCATGATCTATGAACTTAGTTCAGCGAAATATTTATGAAATAAAGGTATCGTCTCAATCCCCTTGTAATAATTAAAAATATCATATTTCTCATTTGGCGAATGCAGCGCGTCACTATCCAATCCAAAGCCCATTAATACCGTCTTAATACCTAATTCGGCCTCAAATAACGCAACAATGGGGATACTGCCGCCACCGCGGGTTGGGATAGGCTCTTTGCCAAATGATTCCGAAATCGCTTTTTGCGCCGCCCGGTAGGCGATGCTGTCGGTAGGGGTTACCGCAGGCGCGCCGCCGTGATGGGTCGTTACCTTCACTTTTACCGATGCCGGTGCGATCTTCCTGAAATGATCGGCAAACATTTCGCTGATCTTTTCCCAATCCTGGTTGGGCACCAGGCGCATGGATATTTTGGCGCTGGCTTTTGAAGGCAACACGGTTTTGGCGCCCTCACCGGTATAGCCGCCCCAAATGCCATTTACCTCCAGTGTGGGCCGCGTGCCGGTACGTTCAAGCGTGGTATAGCCCTTTTCGCCCCAAAGCTCGTTCACGTCCAGGTCTTTCTTGTATTCAGCCTCATCATATGGAGCATTATTTAATGCTTTTCTCTCAGACGGTGTCAGATCGATCACATCATCATAAAACCCCGGAATAGTGATATGGTTATTCTCATCATGCATGGAAGCGATCAGTTTCGCCAGTATCGTAGCCGGGTTGGCCACGGCACCGCCATAAACGCCCGAATGCAGGTCGCGATTAGGACCGGTAACTTCAACTTCCATGTAGGATAGTCCCCTCAGGCCCGTTTCCAGTGAGGGGTGCTCCATGCTCAGCATCGAAGTATCGGATATCAGCACCACGTCGGCTTTCAGCCGTTCCTTATTAGCTTTTACAAATATTCCCAGGTTATTCGATCCTACTTCTTCCTCGCCTTCGATCATAAATTTGATATTGCAGGGCAGACCGCCGTTTTGCATCATCAGTTCGAACGCCTTTATATGCATATAAAACTGCCCCTTATCGTCGCAAGATCCCCTCGCATAAATCTTACCATCGCGTATAGTAGGCTCAAATGGAGGGGTTTTCCAAAGTTCGAGGGGATCGGGCGGCTGCACGTCATAGTGCCCGTAAACCAACACGGTTGGTTTTGCAGGGTCAACGATCTTTTCGCCATAAACTATGGGATACCCTGCCGTTTGGCATACTTCAACTTTCTCGGCACCTGCATCACGCAGCTTTTTGGCAACGTACTCGGCAGTTTTTAAAACATCGGACTTGTATTGCGGGTCGGCGCTTACCGAAGGGAAACGTAGTAATTCGAACAATTCATCCAAAAAACGTTGTTTATTTTGCTCAACGTACTGTTTTATATGCTGCATACCAATCAATTTTCAACAAATATAGGCTTTATGTTGATTGCAGAAATCCCTAAAAAAAATTTAAAAGAGAGTATATCAGCTATGAAAATAGCTACTCTGAGGGAGGTAAATAAAAGGGCCGGTTTTGATAGGTATTAAGTTTTGATATAGCCTTCGTAAAAGCTAATATCCTGAGAGTCAGGATTAAATTTCAGGGTATGCGTATCGCAAATTTTGAAAAAAAAATACAACCCTGAAATTTATATCAGTCCAATCAGCATGCAAATACTGGATTTCCAGTATTTGCAACCCCACTCCGGGTAACTCATGAAAGTAACCCCGGTAGTAATGACATTAATTAGTCAGCCTGGCCAAGATCCTTCTTGTCGTTGGTTGTGGTGCGTCTGTGCGCATCAGCCTGACCAAGATCTTTCTTGTCATCTGCCTGGCCTAGGTCTTTCTTGTCATCAGCCTGACCGAGATCCTTTTTGTCAGAAACGGTACGTTTGATCCCCGCAGTGTCGCCTTTTAATGTGAATGATGACAACGCGCCCGCACTTGCCAATAACATCGCCGCTAAGATTACTTTTTTCATTGTTTTGAATTGTGGTATTTGGTTATAAAATATTTGGTTAATAAATTCTTTTGTTAAAAAATGCGCTTAAAAAAACATTAAGTGCAATTCACCTCATATAAACCCTATAAAGGCCTATCAGACTGTTTTTTATTCAAAAATTGCAATTATTGTATTGTTTGAGCCCTTTTTGTTGGTAATTCGTTAAAATAAAGGCAAAAAATAATCAAAATTGCAATACGATAGACGGCTATAACAACCTATAAAACAAGTATTTACAGTATTTAACTGAAGTACCTTCACAAAGGTAAAAATGTTTTCGGGAATAAAAAATTTTAGGAAAAAAATATTTAGCGCATCATTTTTTATTTTTTCACGTACAAGGAGTGTTATCAGGCTGAACTTTGCTCCGTGCGAGGCTTACTGTCAATCCCAGGTTAATGAAAAGAGCATATTTGTGCATTCTGTTATTACTTTCAACTTTTGCCGCGGCGCACGCAGGAACTGCTCCCGATTTTCAAAGTGTGGACACGGCCAAAGTGAATTTTTTGAATAACGAAGGCTTTAAAATCCGCTTAACCGATCACGACGAGACGATCAAGAAAGGTCGGCAGGCGCTTGACCTTGCACAGAAACTGAACTATACCGAAGGAATAGGGGAAGCTTATCGTATCATGGGCATCGGGGAGGCTTATGCCAATCACGAGGCCAGGGCCATTTCCGACTATTCTTATGCTTTATCGTATTTCAAAAGGGCCCACAATATGCTGGGCCTGGCGCGGGTATATAGTAATATAGGTAATCTTTACCTCACAGTCGACTACGATCAGGCGCTTGAATACCTGGAAAAGGGCCTGACGATGGCCCAAAATATCAATAATACCGATCTTATAGCCCGTATCGGGCTGAATATGGGTAACGTTTATTTGAGGAAGAAAAATTTTTCGCTGGCGCTGGATTACTATAATAAGAGCCAGGAGCTTTTTACTCAATTGAAAAATCAGCAACTACTGATTTTCTGTTTGCAGAACAGAGGTGTTATTTACTATCAGCTAAAGCAGCTGGACAAAGCGGAAGAGATGCTGCTGAAGGCCAATGAGCAGGCCAGGGCAAAGGATATGAATGAGACGATCGGTACCATTGACCTCACGCTTTCTTCTATATATATAGATAAAAAGGAATATGACCATGCGCAGAAGTTTTTGGATGAAGGTGTAAATTATGCCCAGATCGCCAAGGACGACAAACTGGAAGCCGACTTTACATACAACTCCTACCAGCTGGAGATGCACCGCCGCGAGTACGAGAAAGCGGTAAACATACTGCATAAAATATATGTGCGCGACAGCACAGTCCAGGCCAGCACGCTAACCTCCGACTTGAACCTGATGCAGGAGCAACACGACCAGCAGGAAAAACAAAAGGAGAACGAACTGATCATCGAACGCCAGAAAAACGACCGAGTTAAATTCTGGTGGGCAGTATCTGGTTCTGGTCTTTTATTGATCGTAATAGCGTTATTGGTGGGCAACGTGAAACGTAAAGCCAAAACCAATTTAAGGCTAACCGAGCTGAACAGCGAAGTATCAAGGCAGAAGGACAATCTCGACCGTATCAACCATCACCTCGAAGAGATCATCGATGAACGTACGCGCGACCTGCAGATCAAGAATAAAAAGCTTTCTGAATACTCATCTTACCTCTCGCACCAGATACGCGGGCCTATAGCTACGCTCAAAGGGCTGATGAACCTGGAAAAAGAAGGTCTTGTAGACCAGGAGGAGTGTATCAACATGATGAATAAGTGCGTTTCGGATATTGATGAGAAGATCATCGATATGACCGATATCCTGCACGATCCCAAACGGACCAGTTTTTAAGATTTCTGAGGTCGGATGTCAGATTTCTGAGGTCAGAAGTCTGATGCCCCGTGTCGATGTATTTTACCTTATATTATATAGGTATAATTCATGCTGTATCTGATCTCCGACTTCTGATCTCCGACTTCACAAAGACGGCCACGTAGAATGTATTTGCGCTTCTATCCAGCCCAAATAAATGCAATACCAGGCAATCATTTGCAATATAAGCACCGTGCGATGCCTCTTATAGCCTTCAGTTTCAAAAGCAAGGGTCTTGTCTCCGGCAGTCACAAAGTATTGGACTTCGCCTTTTTTGGGTTTGAACGAGGATCGCAGTGTATCAATTACCCTGATCTTCAGTTTGCTTTCCGGATCGTGTATAGTACTCCTTTTATCCGGGCCACTTTTCGTGAGCGATAACAAATAATTCAGCATAATAGGTAGTGTATAATATACTATATACCGCAATAGTTGCTCCAAAAAGCCATTGAGACGCCCAAAAATCGTCGTTATTAATAGATTGGAATATTTATTTCTATCAGATTAATAATATTAAATAAAAAGAAATAGAGCTATAAAAGCTCTTTTCTTTTTTTAGGGTCAAAAACTGGAAAGTGTCGGCTTTAGTAAACAATGATGCTTAAACGGCAACAGAAGTTTTGTTGCGCAGTTCTTCGTACAACTCGATAACCTTGCGCTGTAAAGTAGCTATTTCAGCCTCACGGTCATTAAGTTTCTTTTGCATAATGTTTAGATGTGACGGAACCGGCTCTGCTTGCTCGTTGTCAACATTCAGTAATTGAACAACGCTAACTTCGTAGATATTAGCGATCTGTTCAAGACGTGATAAGTTAACATCGGTAACACCGGTTTCAATTTTTGAAAATGCCGGGATAGAAATGCCCAAACGGCTGGCGATGTCTTCCTGGCTCCATCCATGCTGATGGCGTAAGATCCGGATGCTCTTGCCTACGGACTTGTTTGCTGTTCGTTTTGTTAAATCGTTCATAATCAATGTTGCCTCAATAATTAGGGGGTTGAGAATACTTAACCAAACTACATGCCACAAAATTTTTGCTTTAAATTTTGTCGTTTTTGCATATAAAGCAAATTTTTCTTGTACATTATGGGGAAACTATTCTACAAACGAGAAAAAAAATCATGACATTTTTTAACCAATTGTAAATGAATTAATGTAATTGGAAAACTTACTTAATGAAATATCAATAGTTTGGTACTAATATAACAATTAGTTAATAATAATGCGCAGCTTGGCAAATTTTAGAAGGAGTTGTTTCTGACCTATTTCCTTGAAGAAAATAGTGGCTTTAATATCGGGTTTATTGCCTTCAAGACTAAGCACTTTGCCAAAGCCAAAGCGCTCGTGTTCTACCTCCATACCCACTTGCAAATTCGAGGTGTCGGAGGGCGCAAAACCCGGGGACGGTACATGCGCTTTTGCCAGTATGGAAGTTGTTTTTACCGGCGCTGTGGTTGCAGGGCGTGGTTTTGAGAAACTGTCGCCACGCTTATTCCACGCGTTCCGCTCGTCGTCAAAGAATGACGAACTGCTCGCGGCGGGCTTTGCTGTGAAGTCGAGTTCGAGGTATTTAGCGTCTATCTCATCCAAAAAACGGCTGGGTTCGCAGCTGATGAGCGTGCCGAACTTGAAGCGTGAGGTTGCGTAGCTTATAGTTAATTTACTTTCGGCGCGGGTAACCGCGACGTAGAAAAGGCGCCGTTCTTCTTCCAGGTCGCTGCGCGAGTTGAGCGACATTTGCGACGGGAACAGGTTTTCCTCGAGCCCTACAACAAACACATGTGGGAACTCGAGCCCCTTGGCCGAGTGTATGGTCATCAGGGATACGGTATCCGCATCGGGGTTATTGTCTTTATCGTCGTTTGTCAGCAGCGCCACGTCCTGCATAAACACGGCGAGGCTTTTATCCTCGATGTCCTCGCGTTCCGAAAATTCCTTGATACCGTTCAGCAGTTCCTGGATGTTCTCGTACCGGTTCAGGCCCTCTACGGATTTATCCTCGTAAAGGTCCTTTAATATGCCCGAGTGCTGCGCGATATGCAAGGCGGCATCATAAGCCGATTGTGTTTTGGTGATCACCGCGAAACTCTGGATCATCGTGGCAAACACACTCACCGAGGCTGAACTTCGCCCATCTAAATATTTCGACGGGTTAACGATCACTTCCCATGGCGTTACCAGGTTTTGGTCAGCGGCTAATATGATGCGATCGACAGTGGTATCACCTATACCGCGCTTCGGGTAATTGATCACCCGCTTCATCGCTTCCTCATCATTGGCGTTGATCGTTAGCCTGAAATAAGCGATCAGGTCCTTAATCTCTTTCCGCTGGTAGAAGGATAGGCCGCCATATATCTTATAGGGTATGTTCAGCTTGCGCAGCGCCTCTTCCATCGAGCGGGATTGCGCGTTGGTGCGGTACAGGATGGCGAAATCGTGCCAGTTCATCCCTTTCGTGCTGCGTTCCTGCAAAATGCCCTCAGCTACCATCTTGCCTTCCTCGTTATCGCTGAAGGCGCGCATCACTTTGATCTTGTCGCCCTCTTCCTTTTCCGAGAAAACGTTCTTTTTCAGTTGCTCCTGGTTATTGGCGATAATGCTGTTGGCAACATTGACGATATTTTGCGTCGAACGGTAATTCTGCTCCAGTTTGAATATTTTGAGGTCGGGGTAATCCTTTTCGAAGTTCAATATGTTCTGGATATTCGCCCCGCGAAAAGCATAGATGCTTTGTGCATCGTCACCCACAACACAAATGTTCTCGTTCATCGCAGCCAGTTTTTTAACAATCAGGTACTGCGAGAAATTGGTGTCCTGGTACTCGTCCACCATCAGGTACTTAAACTTACCCTGGTATTTATATAATACGTCCGGGTAGCGTCGCAGTAATTCGTTGGTCTTGAACAGCAGGTCATCAAAGTCCATCGCCCCGGCGCGGTAGCAGCGGGTAGCGTAAGCCTCGTATATTTTACCCAATTGCCCGCGGCCCGTTGAAAAGTCATCTGCCTGTATCTGGTCGTTCTGCTGGTATTCCTGCCATGATATGAGATTGTTTTTGGCAGCGGATATCCTGTTGTATACAAAGTTGGGATTGTACAGTTTATCGTCCAGCGCCAATTCCTTAAGGATGGCGCGCAAAACGCTTTTGCTGTCGTCCGTATCGTAAATGGTAAAGTTATTAGGGTAACCGATCTTATCGGCTTCAACCCTAAGCAGTTTGGCAAAAACCGAGTGGAAAGTGCCCATCCAAACGTTTTTGGCTTCGGGACCCACGGCATGCATAATACGCTCGCGCATTTCGCGCGCGGCCTTATTGGTAAAGGTAAGCACCAGTATATTAAAGGCATCAACCCCGCTGGCAACCAGGTGTGCCACCCGCATCGTGATCACGCGTGTTTTGCCTGAACCCGCACCCGCGATGATCATCACCGGCCCTTCGGTTTGCAATACTGCGGCCTGCTGGGCCGGGTTCAATCCCTTTAAATAATCCAATAGCGTTTCCTCTTTTCTGCGTCTGCGAAATTAGGATTTTGAGGCGAAAGGGGAAAGGAGTATTTCCGATTTTACGAGCGCGCAGGATTTATTTCGCGGAACCCAATAGTGCCGAAAACATAGCTATGTCATTTTTAATAATTACTTGTTGTAACACTTAAAAGTATCCTATTTTTACCAGCATCTAAAAAGAACTATATATCCGATCAGCTAACTATAGAAAAATGGAATCATTAAAATTATTTACCCCGGCAAAAGTTGGGGCTATAACAGTAAAGAACAGGATCGTCATGTCGCCGATGACCCGTTGCCGCGCGATAGGTAATGTACCTAACGATCTAATGGCAACCTATTACGGGCAGCGCGCGGACGCGGGGCTGATCGTTACCGAAGGTACGTCACCCTCACCAAACGGGCTTGGTTATGCACGTATTCCGGGAATTTTTAGCCAGGAACAAATTGACGGCTGGAAAAAAATAACCAAAGCCGTTCACGATAGGGACGGGAAAATATTTGTACAGCTGATGCATACCGGCAGGATAAGCCACCCGTTGAATTTGCCCCAAGGCGCGCAGGTGCTGGCGCCATCGGCGGTTAAGCCCGCCGGACAAATGTGGACCGACGCTCAGCAGATGCAGGATTTTTCTACACCAAAGGCAATGACTTTAGGAGAGCTGGAGCAAACCAAAACAGAATTCGTGAAAGCCGCGAAAAACGCAATGGAAGCGGGTTTTGACGGCGTTGAATTGCACGGCGCGAACGGTTACCTGCTGGAACAATTCCTGTCGCCGGTAAGTAATCTCCGCATGGATAATTATGGCGGAAGCATTGAAAACCGTTGCCGTTTTGTACTCGAAGTGGTGCAGGAAGCAGCTAATGTTATCGGGCCCGAAAAAATAGGTATCCGCTTATCGCCGTACGGCGTGGCCAGTGATATGCCGCATTATCCCGAGATCGATGCTACTTATAAATACCTGGCGGCGCAACTGAACAATTTGAACATCGCCTATATCCATATTGTCGACCATTCCGCGCTTGGCGGCCCTGCGGTACCTTTGGAAATTAAGAAGACTATTCGCGCTGAATTCAAAAATGCCATCATTCTGGCCGGTGGACATACCAAAGCATCTGCGGAAGCCGAATTACAAAGCGGTTTAGGCGATCTGGAGGCATTTGGCCGCCCGTTCATCAACAACCCCGACCTGGTTGAGCGCTTGGAAAACGACTTGCCCTTGTCGACAGATTTGCATGCCGATCAATTTTATTCAGCCGACGAAAAAGGCTATACCGATTACCCGGTTTACCAGGAACAATCGGTGTAATTACCCGATATATAAATGTTATGCTTTAAAACCTTCTTAGTTTCTAAGAGGGTTTTTCTTTTTGCTTTATAATTTGGGGAGAACGATGTGCATCGTGTTCCGTACCTACGGCACGGAATCTATTCTATTATTTGTTTTACCAACATTCGACCCCGACGGGGTCACGAATAAATATATTATGAGAATGATGCGCCATCGGCGCAAAAAGTAGGTAACAACCCAAAAAGAAGCAATAGCGTGCCGCAGGTATGCTACCTATACGCCATCCAGGTGGCCGCTACGGACCATCCACAGTATCCAACTAAAAGGCACCAGCCAGATCAGGTCATTCAGCAAATTCACATACAAAAACTTAGGTGTCAATTCACCAGCCAGGATATAGTACACTGATCCAATGGGCCCTAATACCTTCCCGATAAATCCTACCAGTATCAGCGGCCAGTAACGAACCGGATCTTTGGACGCGAAATAATAGGCAATAGCATAAGTACCCACCAGCATGCCGATACATCTTAATAAGATCAGCGTAAAGCTGCTTGAAGGATAGCCGAATAAAATGACCTGCGGGTATACCGAAATCACCATGCCCCAAACGCCATTGTAAATTGCCGCAAGCAGCATGATGAGTTTGGCGATCTTGAGTTTGGACATTTTGGGATATGAAAGTGTTTTGCTACTTTCATCGGATAAACCTCGTCATAATGGTACACAAAAAAAATGGCCTCTTCGAAAAGATGCTCTTTGCAGTAGTAATAATTGTGCTCGCCGTAGTACTTGTTGGCATGCTTTTTACAAGACCAGTAGACCAACAGAATACTACGAAAATAACAGGTCACTTTAACTTTATAGAGCGAAAAACTGCGAAAGGTGACGTAAGCTACGATTTGTATATTACCGAAGACCGGAAATTTTATAAGATTAGCGCCAGTTGGGCCGATTGCTTTCATTATGATAGTTTTATAAAAAAAATTGAACAAGGTCAGCTTATTGAGTTGTGGATAAGAAAAGACAATGGGTTGATCCTTCCGAATATACGCCTTGTGGTTTCTGTTAAAGCTGGTAATGAATCATATCTCGATCCGGCCTGCGTGAACAAAAAAATACAGAATGAAAAAGAAATAGCTCCTTTCTTAATTGCGGGTGCGCTCGCACTGAGCTGTTCGATTTTCAGCTACAGATACTCAAATAGGAAACGCAGAACTTGAATCGTATATCCAATAAAAAAGACCAGGCTTCTTCAAACCCGGTCTTTATATTTTTGCAGAATTAACCTTTCTGCTTTCGCCTTTCAGCTTTCACCTTACTGCGGCGCGTTCCAAACATTATTCTTCAGGTTCGAATCCGGCAATTGCTTATCCGGATCGAGAAGAATGGATTTAATAGCCACGGTGGACGGATATTTTACCACCCACACGCCACCGCGCTGCCAGATGTTCACCGGCAGGTGCAGGATTTCGGTTTTGCCGTCAGCGGTAGTGATCTGCAGATCAACCGGCATCGCCATTTTTTCCTTGTTCACCAGGGTGATCAGGGCGCCGTTCTTCGGGTCGTCCTTTACATATTTTACCGACTGTATCGACTGGTCGAGTTTCCAGGTGGTGAAGAACCATTCCTTCCAGAACCAGTTCAGGTCCTCGCCGGCGGCATCGTTCATCGTGCGGAAAAAGTCGTACGGCAGCGGGTGTTTGAATGCCCAGTGCTTCACATATTCGTTAAAGGCATAATCAAAACGATCAGGACCTAATACTACGTTACGCAGCATATCCAGGCCAGCCGATGTTTTGATATAATACTGACCATAAGCATTCAGGCCCATTGCCTCAGGGGCGACCATCAGCGGATCCTTGATACGGTTGATAAAACCAACGATATTTCTGGCCGGCCTTGCGGTAGTATCGTCATACTCGCCATGGTTGAACATTTTGGTAGAATACTGGTTGATAAAGGTATTAAAGCCTTCGTCCATCCACATGTATTTGCGCTCGTTCGAACCCACGATCATCGGGAACCAGTTGTGTCCGATCTCGTGCGTAATATCGCCCCAAAGACCATCTTTTTTCAGGTTGCTCAGGCAGAATACAATGCCCGGGTATTCCATCCCCAGCGCCACGCCTGATACGGTAACCGCCGAGTTCCATGGGTATTCATAATATTTTTTCGAGTAGATCTCGATGCTGTATTTCAGGTATTCGGTAGCGCGCCCCCACGAATCGTCGCCCGCGCTTTCGGCAGGGTAAGCAGCCATGGAGATCGCCTTACGGCCCGATGGTAGGTTAACCTTTGCCGCGTCCCAGATAAAGGCTTTCGATGCCGCCCATGATACGTCGCGGGTATTCAGCATCTTGAAGTGCCAGGTTTTGTTGCCTTTGGCGTTATCGTTTTTGCCTACTTCATCCGGTTTTACGATCATCACCGTTTTATCGCTTTTGCGCGCGTTGGCGATGCGTGATATTTCGGTTGCGCTCAATACTTCAGCACTGTTCTGCAAATCACCCGAACCTACTACCAGCATGTTTGCCGGTGCTGTAACGTAGTAGTCATAGTTGCCGTACTCGCAGTAAAACTCGCCGAGGCCCATATAAGGCAAGGTGTTCCAGCCCTCTGCATCGTCATAAACGCACATACGCGGGTACCATTGAGCTATTTCATAAACCCAGCCCTGGTTGAATTTCTTGCGGCCCATACGGTCGGCGCCATAGAATGGTATCGAGAACCAGTATTTTACTTTCACCTGTATTTTGCCGCCGCTTGCAGCCAGTGCGCTTTTCAGGCGCACCTGCATACGCGCGTCAGTGATCACCGGTTTAACGGTGTAAGTTTGGCCATTGCTGGTCACCGATACAGTTTCGATATGATAACCGCCGCGGCTGAAACCGCGAACGTCAAAACGGTCGCCGGTTACCGGGGTAACTGCCGCGCCGCGTGAATCGGGTTTAAATAAGTTTTGGTCCAGCTGTAACCACAGGTGGTCGAGCTTGTCCGGACTGTTGTTTGTGTATGAAATGGTTACGTCGCCTGTGATGGTGGTGTCCTGCTCGCCTTCACCCAGTTTAACGTGGATGAGGTAATCGGCGCGGTTTTGCCAATAACGCGGGCCCGGCAGACCGTTTGCCGAACGGGTGCTGCCGCCGGTTACGGGCCAGGTAATGGGTCCGAAAATGTCTTGATGATCATATTTGATCGAGTCGGCTGTTTGCGCGAAAGCTTCGGGCGCAAAGAAAAGGGCAAGAGCGATCCCTGCGAGCCGGTTTAATTTAGAAAGGTTCATTTATTGAGTTTTTGGTAATTTAAGAGCAAATAAACCAAAATTATCGCACGATGTTTAATTTATAGGGGCGAAAAATTTAAAATGTGGAAATTGCATATTCCCAGGTGGTTGGGTTACCATGTTTTTAAAAATCCCTTAGCTGGTTTTTCAATAATTTAATTTATATTTTTGTAGTATGGAATCTATATTGATACACCCCGAAAGCGCCGAACAATTGAAGACTATAAAAGCATTTCTTAAAGCATTAAAGGTGCCTTTTGAGCCGCAAGCTAATGATTTTCCACCTTACGTATTGAAAAACATTGAAGAGGGTATCAAACAATATGAAAACGGGCAAACCATATCTCTTGACGAGTTTAAAGAGAAGCACTTTACTAAAGCATGAGCTTTACCATAAAGTTCACACCAAAAGCTGAAGAGACCTACGATGCATTGGTTGCACAACTTCGCCAAAGATGGGGCGAAAAATTTGTGATCCAATTCGAAAGTAAAATACTGAAAGCCATTAATCTGATTTCAACGTCCCCTTATACCTATCCGATTGCCGAGGAAAAAACTGAAATACGAAGGTGTGTGCTTCACAAAAATTGCTCTATGCTTTATAAGATAGATAAGAACGTCGTTTCCGTTGTTTGTTTTTGGGATAATCGTCAGGAGCCTATTTTATAATCAATATTCTTCTAAATGAACCGCCTCGCCAACTCCGCTTCACCATATTTACTGCAGCACGCCCATAACCCGGTCGACTGGTACCCCTGGGGGGCGGAAGCCTTGCAAAAAGCGAAGGATGAAAACAAGCTTATTTTAGTAAGTATAGGTTATTCGGCCTGTCACTGGTGCCACGTAATGGAACATGAAAGCTTTGAAGATGATAAAGTGGCTTCGGTGATGAACGAGTACTTCGTCTGTATTAAAGTTGACAGGGAAGAACGCCCCGATGTGGACCAGATATATATGAGCGCGGTGCAGTTGATGACGGGGCGTGGCGGCTGGCCATTGAACTGTATTTGTTTGCCCGATCAGCGGCCCATCTATGGCGGAACTTATTTCAGGAAAAATGATTGGGTGAGCCTGTTGTTTAACCTCGCTGATTTTTATAAGAACAAACCTTCAGAAGCCGAAGAATACGCGGTAAAACTGACCGACGGCATCCGCCAATACGAATCCATACAGTTTATTGACGAAATCGCGGAATACCGGCGCGAGGACCTGGAGCTGATCGTAACCAACTGGCAAAAATATTTTGATAAGACGGAAGGCGGTTTAGGTTCTGCCCCCAAGTTCCCGATGCCAAACAACTGGCAATTTTTGATGCGTTATGCCCATTTGATGGAAGATGAAAACATCGCCGGGCAGGTACAGCTTACGCTCCAAAAAATGGCCTTTGGCGGTATTTACGACCATGTTGGCGGCGGATTTGCGCGGTATTCGGTAGACGGACGCTGGCATGTACCGCATTTTGAAAAGATGCTGTATGATAATGCCCAATTGCTCAGCCTGTATTCGGACGCCTCGGTATGGCGGCATGATCCGCTATACTCACAGGTAGCAGATGAGATCATCACATTTATAAAACGCGAGCTGACCTCGCCGGAAGGCGGATTTTATTCGGCGCTGGACGCCGACAGTGAAGGCGTCGAAGGTAAATTTTACACGTTTACCAAAGAAGAGATCAAAGACGTATTAGGCGCCGATGCCGGTATATTCTGCATCTATTATAACATAACCGACGACGGTAACTGGGAAGAAGAGGAAACTAATGTTCTGTTCAGGAATGAAAGCGATAAGGAGTTGGCCAATAAGTTAGGTTTAAGCGTTGAGACACTTCTTTCAAAGATAAGTTCGGCCAAAGCAAAAGTTCTTGAGGCCCGCGCAAAACGCATCCGCCCCGGATTGGATTACAAGATACTGGCCTCCTGGAACGGATTGATGCTCAAGGGCCTTTGCGATGCTTACCGGGCGTTCGGTACAACTGAATATTTAACGTTTGCATTAAGAAATGCACAGTTTATACTGGATAATTTGATGGGTGAACAGGGTAGGTTACATAGGATATTTAAAAGCTCTTCCGCCTCGCGGAAGGGTGGGGATGGGGTCGCTTTCCTCGACGATTATGCCAATGTCGTTGACGCCTTTATCTCCCTGTACGAAGTTACTTTGGACGAAAGCTGGCTGTATCAGGCCAAAAAACTGGCGGACCAGGCCATTGCTCATTATTTTGATGAGACTAACGGTGTATTCTTTTTCACTCCGGATGATGACGAACAACTGATAGCCCGTAAATCGGAAATTATGGACGGCGTGATACCCTCATCCAATTCGGTAATGGCGCACAATCTCAAAAAACTGGGTATGCTCTTCGGTGACGAGAAATATGAAGGTATTTCGTCGCAGCTCCTGCGTAACGTGGCCTATATGATACAAAAGTACGGGTCATCCTATTCCAACTGGGCGGCTTTGATGCTAAACGAGGTTTTCGGAACGTATGAAGTAGCCGTTACGGGTGAAAATTCAGAACAATTAAGGCACGAATTAGAAAAAACTTACCTTCCGAATAAAATTATCTTGGGAGGTAAAAAGGGAAGTTTACCTTTGCTGGCGGATAAATTTGACGGAACAACCCGCATCTTCGTCTGCAAAGATAAAACCTGCGGCCTGCCTGCATTGACCGTGGCGGACGCCTTAAAACAAATTCACAACTAAAAACTTATACTTTAAAATCCAATCGATGAAAATTGCACCAAAGCACGTGGTTTCCTTAACTTACGATCTGTATACCAAACAGGAAGACGGCTCTGAAGGTCTTGTAGAAAGCGCGACAGAAGAGCAGCCGCTAACCTTTTTATTCGGCGCGGGACAAATGCTGCCCAAATTCGAAGAAAACCTCGATACGCTCTCAACGGGCGATCACTACGATTTCCACCTTGCGGCCGAAGACGCTTATGGCAACTACGACGAAGAAGCCGTTGCCAATTTACCCAAAGACATGTTCAACGGAACGGATATGCCCGAGATCGGCAGTATGCTGCCTTTGCAGGATAACAACGGCAACCGTTTCCAGGGCCAGGTGGTGTCAATAGCAGAAGATTCGGTGATCGTTGATCTTAATCACCCGATGGCAGGGCAGGAGCTGCATTTTAAAGGCAACATAATCAATGTACGACCGGCTACGCCTGAGGAATTATCACATGGTCACGCGCACGGACCCGATGGACATCATCATCATTGATAATTATTGATTTGCTGAATTATTGAATTAGTGATTGAATAATTGATCAGTAATAAGTAATCAGAACTCATCATAATACTGGAACAATAACCCGCCATCGTCGTCCAGGCGGCATTTGATGATAATGCGCGACAGGATGGGTACGCGATTAAAAGTGGCCGGGATAAATTCCCGGTCCTCTTCTTTAAGTATGCGCGGGTCCAGCCTTAACGTTTGGGTATAATTGATAAAAGGGAACAGAACCGTAACTTTATAATCGGCCAGCCGGCCCAGAGGGCTGATCAGTAATTCGACTTCGGCCACAGCCCCATTAATGCTATAGTCAAATGGGCTGAATGGTGTTTTGTATAAGCTAAGGTAAGGCAGGTAACCAAAATACCGGCCACCCGCCTTTACAGGCTTGGTAACGGTGTCTTTGTCGGTTATCGTTTTATCAATAAGGTAACTGATGTTTGATCCGATGTATTGTTTGGCCTCAAATTGCAGCCTTTTTTCATCATAATTGTAAATCTGCATCAGCTGGCCCGATTTATTGTAAAAATGCCAGGTACCGGTTTTTTTGCCCATGGTATACATGCCGCGCGCAACAAGCTTGTTCCGTTTGGCAAAAACCTGGTATAAACCATGTTTAACAGTCGGACTATCCTTTAACACGGTGAACCGCTCAATAAGATTATCAAATATCTTATCATGCTTATCGATTGTTTCCTGGCCCATGCAGTTGACCGCACAATAAAGGAAAAGCAGGACAGAAAGGAACTTTTTAAAAGGCATATGATCAGCCAATATAGGGTATCCGGTATAATAATTCAAAAGATCAATTGTTATATTCGCCCAAATTATTGAATGACAGGATATTCCTACTATTAAGTTGCCTATGTCGAACCAAGTCAATTTTTCCGGTTATAAGCCGGTCAGCTTTTCAGCAACGGTGATAACCGAACTGATGATACCTTCTTATTCCAACTTCGGCGGCAAGATACATGGCGGCATTTTGCTGTCGCTGATGGATAAAGTAGCCTACGTTTGTGCCGCCAAACACGCGGGCAATTATTGTGTGACGGCCTCTATTGATACAGTGGATTTTTTGGAGCCGGTTGAGGTTGGCGATCTCGTATCGCTCATGGCTTCGGTAAATTACGTAGGGAAAACTTCACTCGTAGTGGGGATAAAAGTGGTGTCCGAAAATATCAGGACGAATTCTATTTATCATACCAATACCAGTTACTTCACTATGGTAGCCAGGGACGAAAATAACCAGCCCGTGCAGGTGCCGGGTCTGATCCTGGAGGACCGTACCCAGGTGCGCCGTTTCATTGAAGCGCGTCGCCGCAAGCAGCTGAAGCACAACTACAGGGAAGAATCGGATCGCGTGGTGATGCCCGATGACGAAAATTTGTGTCGTCAAATGCTTGAGGGTGAACGCTGTACAATAGCCAATTAATATGTTATTTTATTGACAATTTACGAACCTTGGCGACAAATTCCCGTATGAATAGGTTGATGAGGTTTTTATTTGTTTTACTATCGTTTGTAATCGTTCAAAACGTTGCTTTTGCACAGCCACCGGTATTACCTTCGTCCAAAAACGCCGCTCAGCAAAAAAAAATTGACAGCCTAAACGATCTTAGTTACAAAATCTATCTGGAATACCCTGATTCGGCGCGGGCCATTGCTGAAAAAGCGCTTTTATTGGCCGAAAGATCAAGATATCAATTAGGTATAGGCCGTGGGTTTATGAACATAGGACACGTCTACTGGGCGCAATCGTATTACCCGGTCGCATTATTTTATCTCAATAAAGCATTAGCGGAATTACCCAAAGACCAGCAATCGGTTATTTGCAACGCCTATATTATTCGTGGACGCATTTATACTGACTTGCACAATTACGGCGAAGCGATCAAGAACCTGGATCGGGCCCGCCAGTTTGCAATGGACGATCCCGATTGCGTTGCCGGAATATTAAGCGAGCGTTCATTGGTTTATAAACGCACCGGGAGATATGCCGAGGCTATCCGGGATGCTAAGAAGGCGTTGGTTTTGAACAAAATAGCACATAACAAAGACGATGAAGCGGTATTATATGGCAAGTTAAGCGGTACATACAGGCTTACGAGGGATTTTAAAGCCGCAGTCGCATATTCGGATACAGCTTTAAGAGAAAGCTATACCACGCGTAATAAAAGATTGCGTGCCACTACTTATGTAGAATATGCCCAGATCTATTACCAGATGCATGACTATGATAAGGCCATAGCCTACGCTAACCTGGGGGGCGATCTGGCCGACAGCATTGGCGTGGTTGATGCCATATCACAGGCTTATAAAACACTGATCGGCAGTTATGAAAGCAAGCACAAATTGCAAAAAGCAATGTTTTACCAGGAGCGTTATAACAAAATGCAGGATAGCGCAAACAGCTTTAACCGGAAGAAGAATACCGACCTGATACAGAATTACTTTACGTTAAATACCAAACTAAACGAAATGGCCGTTGGCGAACGCAACCAAGCGGAGTTAAGGGATAAAATGAAATGGCAAAATGCGGTTATTACCTCGTTGTCATTATCCCTTATAGCGGTGATCCTGATGTTAGCGGTCACCTATTATTTCTACCGTCAGAAGAAACTCGCGGGAGAACACCTCAATCTGCAAAATGAAGCGCTTACCAGCCAGAAACAGGTAATCGAAGCGCAAACCGCTAACCTGGAAACGCTGAGCAACATCAAAAACAAACTCCTGGCCGTTATCGCGCACGACCTGCGCACACCGCTGGCGAACCTGCGCAACATAGCCGACATGTTCGAGACGGATTACCTGACAAAAGAAGAGGTGCATTGGCTGATGAAGGATATCAACCCGATGGTGAAGGGGGCCGAATTAACACTCTCAAACCTGCTGGAATGGGCCGGTAACCAGATGAAGGGCCAAAGCATCAGCCTGGCACAGCTGGATATTTCCCTCCTGGGCGTGGAAATGGAGCAAACCTTTATGCATACATTGCAAAAAAAGGGTATCGGATTCGCGAACACAGCGAGTCCCGGCAAGTCGGTTATGGCCGATGAGAACCATATTAAGGTGGTACTTCGCAATTTAATAAGCAACGCCATTAAGTTTACTGATAATAATGGCAGCATTACGCTGGCCTCGGAATTTGACGATAATAAAGTGATCATTAGCGTAAAGGATACCGGCAAGGGTATGACCCGGGAAGAAACAGATAAACTATTTTCCGCACAAACGCATTTCTCTCAGCGCGGTACTTCTGGCGAAAATGGTCTTGGTATCGGTTTAATGCTGTGTAAGGAACTAGTGGAGCTGAACGGCGGCAAACTTTGGGTCGTTTCAACTCCCGGCAAAGGCAGCACGTTCTATTTTAGCCTCCCGCTAAACGCGGAGTACGCATAGATAATAATATTCCCTAAAAGAGTATTTTTTATTCGAACTTTAAAATGCTCTATTACAGCGGATTGGCCTGTAGTTATTGGTGTGCTCCGGATTTTTTAGAGAATACTCCCAAATGTTAACAGTATTGATGTTAATATTTGTAAGGAAAGTGTAAAATTTTGCTACCTTTCCACTATTATAGTTCCTAAGTTAATTTCATTGCAGATGACATTTTTGAGTACGGTGCTGGAGCCTCCCCGTTATGGCTGGAGAGACGAGCAGGGCGGGTTGATAAAGCCTACACACAGGCAAATTTTAAGGGAGTTTTTTTCGCGATTGAACGTATTCAAAAACAAAAAGAACTGGTTGTCCTTCACAAGTTGGATGCTGATAGTGGCGTTGGCGCCATTTTTTGTCCTGTTTATTGTAAAATATTTTTCCCTGATGGGCCTGGGCATCGCATTTATTTATGGGATGATCATCATGGGCAGCCACGGTACCGTCTGGCATCACCGTTATTGTACGCACGGCGCCTATAAATTCCGCAACGGGTTTTGGCGGTTCGTTACGCAAAATCTCACGCTGAAGATCATACCCGAAGAAATTTATGCCATTTCTCACCACGTTCATCATGCTTTATCCGATACCCCCGGCGATCCCTACAACGCGCAGGCAGGTTTCCTCTATTGCTTCCTTGCCGACGTCAATCATCAGCCTATTGCACGCCAAATGAACGAAAAAGACTATTCACGCTGTGCGCACCTGATGAAACACACGGGTATTATTACCAATTCATACCGCCAATACCAGAAATGGGGTTCGATGGCAAATCCTTACCGCACCATCGCTACCATTATATTGAACTGGGGATTTTGGTTTACGGTTTGGTACCTCATCGGTGGTCCGGCGCTGGTTTGTACGCTTTTTGCGGCGGCAGGTGTTTGGGCGGTTGGCGTGCGCACCTTTAATTACGAAGGGCACGGCAAAGGAAAAGATAAACGGAAGGAAGGGGTAGACTACAATCGTGACGATATGTCGATAAACCAGGTTTGGCCCGGTTTTGTAGCGGGCGAATGGCACAATAACCACCACTTGTTTCCAAAGAGCGCCCGGGCGGGGTTTAAGCCATACCAGATCGATTTCGCCTGGTATTTTATCAAATTCATGAGCATGATAGGCGCGGTAAGCTCTTATCGTGATTCGAAAAAGCAGTTCTATAAGGAATATTATAAGCCAGTTGACGAATTGAAAGTTTATGCTGAGCCAGAACTGGTTGCAGAAGAATAAAGATCAGATTTTCAGCTTATACGATAAACAAAAAGAGGAACATCATACGTTCCTCTTTTTGTTTACAATGCACCCATTAAAACACCCTTCAAAATAAGCGATTTAACGCTTTGAAGTCTTGAAGGAATGAGATAATTTAGCAATATCCGAATCCTTCATCCCGGATTTGTTGCTGTTCAACCTATGATGATAAAGCTGGGCCTTGTCGACGATAGCCATATGCTAAGGGAGTACTTCGTCGATTTTTTTAAACGTTGTCCCGAATTTGAAGTGTTGTTCTCCGTGGGCGACCTGAAGGACTTGTATCGTGTTAAAACAGCATCGCAACCCGATATTATCTTATTGGACATTATGCTTCCATCGGGCAACAGCTTAAAGTCTATCAGCAAAGTAAAGCAGCTTTTCCCGTATGCCCACATCGTTATCCTTTCAGCTGTGGAAGATCCCGCGGCCTCACATACCGCTCTTATCAACGGCGCCAAGGGATTTCTTTTAAAGACCAGCAGTTCCGATTTTATCCGGGATGCCCTGGTGAAAACCTATGAAGGCGGCACAGCGCTTTCACCCGTGATCGTCAACCATTTAATCGATTTCAGCAATTCGCAGCCGCGAACGCTTGCCGATGTAGCGCCCGAACTAACCAAACGTGAACTTGACCTTTGCAACCTTGTTGTTACGGGCATGTCGAATAAAATGATCGCTTTAACGATGAATATCACATTTTATACCGTCAACGAACATTTGAAACATATTTATAAGAAATTGAACATCAATTCGAAAAGCGAGCTCATCTCTTATATCATGAGGACATAAGATCGATCGCCTTTTCGACCAATGCCGGTAACTCCAGAACTTATGTAAAAATTACATGAAGTATTTGCTGCTTTTTAAAATGTAATTTATAAATTAGACAACCCCAATTATAAGTGTCACTTTAACACATTCGTCATGAAACAAAAATCCGGCCCCTGGCTTATTTGCCTGCTGCTTTTTGCGGGTACTTTTACGGCTAAGGCCCAAAATACTATTGGTATTTTTGATGGACAGAACGACATTGGCCGCGTTAAGCACGCCGGCAGCGGCACTTATGATATGGCTGCGCAACGTTACACGTTGGCAGGTTCGGGCACCAACATCTGGGGAACGCATGACGAATTCCATTATATGTGGAAGAAAATGAAAGGTGACTTTATCCTGCGAACCAATATCGCCTTCCTGGGTAAAGGTGTGGAGGAGCACCGCAAGATCGGCTGGATGGTGCGCAGTTCTCTGGATACTAATTCCATGCATGTGAGCGCAGTAGTTCATGGCGCCGGTTTAACCTCTCTGCAATTCCGCCGGAAAGCGAGCGCGGTAACCGAAGAAAAGAAATTTACGCTGACTGGCGCCGATGTGGTGCAGTTAGAGCGAAAGGACGGCCGATATATTATGTCGGTGGCGCATAAAGGCGAAACCTTTGTAAGCGAAAAGTTAGACAGCCTCGACCTGGGTGATGACGTGTATGTGGGCCTTTTCATCTGCTCGCATAATCCTGATGTGGTTGAGAAAGCCTCCTTTAATAATGTACGCATTGTGACGCCTGCACCTAAAACGCTGGTGCCGTACCGCAATTACTTAGGCAGCGCCATCGAAATACTCGACCTTGAGGATCAAAACAGCAAGATCATTTACCAGATACCCAATTCGCTGCAGGCACCTAACTGGACACAAGACGGCAAATCGCTCATTTATAACCGCGATGGTATCTTATATAACTTTGACCTGGCAACAGGTACACCAAGGGCAATCAATACCGGCGCCGCCAATAAGAATAACAATGATCACGTGATATCATTTGATGGCAAAATGCTGGCGGTGAGCAGTGGCAACGGTGAAAAGGGCGCATCTGTGGGCTTTACTGTCCCAATAAGCGGCGGCGAAGCAAAACAGATCACACCCACTGGCCCATCCTATATGCACGGCTGGTCGCCCGATGGGAAATACATCGTTTTTTGCGGCGACCGGAACAATGAGTATGACGTGTATCGCATCCCTTCGGGCGGAGGACCTGAAGAACGCCTGACCAATACACCGGGCCTGGATGACGGTCCGGAGTATAGCCCCGACGGTCAGTATGTTTATTTTAACTCAGTGCGTAGCGGCCTGATGCAGGTATGGCGCATGAAAGCCGACGGCAGCGACCAAACGCAGATAACTAATGATGATTTCAACAACTGGTTCCCGCACATATCACCCGATGGCAAATGGATCGTTTATATTACCTTTTTAAAGGATGAGGTATCGCCCGGCGACCACCCCTTCTATAAGCATGTCTATTTGAGGGTGATGCCTGCAGGCGGCGGACCGTCAAAAGTAGTAGCTTATCTATATGGCGGGCAGGGTACAATCAACACGCCGTCATGGGCCCCCGATAGTAAACACCTGGCATTTGTAAGCAATTCGGGTTTATTGTTCCCGGTATTCCCGGTAGGTAAATAAGATCAATCAATTAAAACCAAATAAAATGAGTACTACACGCAGAAATTTCATCAAAAATACCGCCCTGGTAGCAGCCGGTGCAGCACTATTGCCCAAGGGCAGCCTCTTCGCATCTCCAAAAAAGATCGAAAGGCTGGGGGTGCAACTTTACTCGGTAAGAGACGCCATGAGTAAGGATCCAAAAGGCTCGCTCCAAAAAATTGCCGATATGGGCTATCAGCATGTAGAACATGCCAACTATATCAACAGGAAGTTTTATGGCTACGACCCTAAAGATTTTAAGAAACTGTTGGCGGATATGAACCTGCTGATGCCAAGCGGGCATACGGTAATGACGCCAGGTGACTGGGATGATTCTAAGAAGGACTTTACAGATAAGTGGAAATATACCGTTGAGGACGCCGCCACAGTGGGCCAAAGGTATGTGATCAGCCCCTGGCTGGATAACAATGTGATCAAGGATATGGATAAGCTGAAAAAGGCCATGGAACAGTTTAACAAAAGTGGGGAGCTTTGCAAGCAGCACGGTATGCAGTTCGGCTATCACAATCACAATTTTGAATTCAACAACAAAATAGGCGACGGTACATTATACGACTATATCTTAGCCAATACAGATCCGTCGCTGGTCGTTCAGCAAATGGATATCGGCAATATGCTGGGTGCCGGCGGTATTGCTTTAGACCTTTTAAAGAAATATCCCGGTCGCTTTGCATCAATGCACGTGAAAGATGAGATAAAAAGCACAACAGGGCAGGGCATGGATGGTTACGATAGTACCATACTGGCCCAGGGTGTAATGCCGGTACACGACATTGTTAAAGAAGCCAAAAAACACGGCGGAACATCATGGTTTGTGATCGAGCAGGAATCGTACCAGGGCAAGGATCCGTTCGATTGTGTAAAAATTGATTTACAAACCATGAAAAAGTGGGGCTTTTAACCTATTGTTTTATAAATTACCTGAAAATTAATCCCGGGCAATAAATGCGCAAGATAATTGCCGGGATTTTTTTTCGTTTTAAATACCATAATGTCATTTATACACTATATTGCCTGTGATTTCTGTGTGAATAACCTCAACAGGCATCATAACCTAATTTAAATAATGGACAGGCGTACAGCGTTAAAAAACCTGGCTTTGGTTATCGGCAGCGCGGCATTGCTGCCACGGTGCACTTCAACTAACCCGGTAGCGCATTTCAAGAATTTCGATGTCACCAACGATCAGCAATCGCTGGTGCTTAATATGGCCGAAACGATCATCCCCAAAACAACAACTCCCGGCGCAACTGATCTTGGCCTTGACAAATTTGTGTGGCTGATGCTGGATGATTGTACCAAAAAAGATGATCAGAAGGCTTTCTTTAAAGGTATGGGCGAATTCGGCGACCTGGTTAAGAAAACTTACAACAAGGATTTTGCGGATTGCACCAAAGAAGAAAAACTTTCGCTGCTAAAGACTTTTGAAAGTAAAAATAAGCCTGAACAGAAAAATCCGAACCCGCCTGACGACAAGTACTCAAAAGAGTTGCACGCGTTTTACCGAACAGTGAAAGGTCTCACGGTTTTCGGTTACACCGAATCAAAATATTTCATGACCAAAGAAATTGTTTACGAACTGGTTCCGGGCCGTTACAACGCCATGTATCCAGTTAAAAATAATAGTAAAGTATAATGGCTAACCTAAATGTTGACAGCGCGAAAGAGCGCACCTATGATGCAATAGTGATAGGATCGGGCATGAGCGGCGGATGGGCAGCCAAGGAACTGACGGACAAGGGCCTGAAGGTTTTGATGCTGGAGCGCGGCCGCGATGTAAAGCACCTTAAAGATTATCCGACCACCAACATGTATCCCTGGGAGTTTACCCACCGGGGCGAAATGCCGATGGCGGTGCAGGAAGCTAACCCGATAGTAAACCGCTGCTATGCTTTTCATGAGGACGCCGCGCACTTTTTTGTAAAAGATGCCGAGCACCCTTATGTACAAACCAAGCCTTTCGATTGGATACGCGGTTACCAGGTAGGAGGCAAATCGTTACTATGGGCTAGGCAAACCCAGCGCTGGAGCGACTTTGATTTCCAGGGCCCGGCGCGCGACGGTTTTGCTGTCGACTGGCCCATACGTTATAAAGATATCGCACCCTGGTACAGCCATGTGGAGAAATTCGCGGGCATATCGGGTAATAGAGATGGCCTGGCCGAACTGCCGGACGGCGAGTTTTTACCTGCCTTCCCACTAAACGCGGTCGAGACTTACTTTAGTAAGCACGTAAAAACAAATTACAAAAACCGCCATGTGATCAGCGCACGCTGCGCGCATTTGTCAAAGCCTAATCAAATACATCTCGATCAGGGCCGGGCACAATGCCAGGAGCGTACACTTTGCCAGCGCGGTTGCCCATTCGGCGGTTATTTCAGTGCGAATGCTTCTACTATTCCCTGGGCGCTTAAATCGGGTAAACTGACTTTGAGGCCATTCTCGGTGGTGGAATCGGTTATTTATGACGATAATGAGGGTAAGGCGACGGGTGTCCGAATCATCGATACAAACACCAAACAAACCGAAGAATATTACGCGCGCATTATTTTTGTGAATGCAGCGGCTATCAATACCAATCTTATTTTATTGAACTCAAAATCAAAACGTTTCCCTAACGGCTTGGGCAACGATAGCGGTGTGCTGGGTAAGTACGTGGCTTTTCACAATTATTCGGCGCATATTGGAGCCGAAGTTGAAGGCTTTGAGGAATGGGCAACCGATGGCCGTAACCCCGCAGGCGGTGGTTATATTCCGCGTTTCAGGAACGTGTATAAACAAGAAACCAATTTTTTACGCGGCTACGCCGCCGGCTTAAGCGCCTATCGCGGCTATAAACATAGCCGGGACGGCGCCGGCGAAGAATTTAAAGCCGGTCTTTCAAAAAAAGAATATGGCCCGTGGCGGGTAGGTTCGCACCTGATGGGAGAGACGATCCCTAAAGAAACCAATTTCGTTAAGCTTGATCCTAACTTGAAGGACCCATGGGGCATTCCCCAGCTTCAGATATCTGTCGATTATGACGATAACGACGAGAAAATGAAGAAGGATTATATCGAGCAATTGACCGAAATGTTTACCAGTGCCGGCTTTAAAAATATCAAAGCCGAAAGCAACCACCAGGCGCCGGGTTTGGATATTCACGAGATGGGCGGCGCAAGGATGGGCCTCGATCCCAAAACTTCGGTACTGAATAAATGGAACCAGGTGCATAGCTGCCCGAATGTATTTGTAACGGATGGCGCCAGCATGACGTCTACTTCATGCCAGAATCCATCGCTTACCTATATGGCTTTAACGGCCCGCGCTGTCGACCATGCAGTGAGTGAAATGAACAAAGGGAACATTTGATAATTTTTATCACCCGGAGGCTTATACAAATGCTGTGAAAAATGTCTCTGGAACAGCACAAACGTAATATTGTGTTAAAAAAACACAATGACAATATTTGAACATTACAATTTTTTATACATTAGACCCAAAACCAATAAAACTAAATTATCAACCATAAAATGTCAACAAACACATACGATGCTATCGTTATCGGCTCCGGGATATCGGGGGGCTGGGCAGCAAAGGAGCTGACGCAAAAAGGACTGAAGACGATCATGCTGGAACGCGGCAGGGATATAGTTCACGTGAAGGACTATGTTAACGCCAATAAAGCACCCTGGGAATTTGAGCACAGGGGAGGGCGTACGGTACAAATGGAAAAAGATTATCCTGTATTAAAAAGGGATTACCCTCTGAATGAAACCAACCTGGATTACTGGGCGAGTGATAAAGACAGCCCATATGTGGAGATCAAACGTTTCGACTGGTTCCGCGGTTACCACGTAGGCGGCCGTTCCCTAATGTGGGGTAGGCAAAGCTACCGCTGGCATGATGTAAATTTTGAAGATAATTTGAAAGACGGGCACGGTGTCGACTGGCCGATAAGATATAAGGACCTGGAACCCTGGTATAGCTATGTAGAAGGCTTTGCAGGTATTTCCGGCAATGCAGACCATGTGCCTATTTTGCCTGACGGCAACTTTATGCCGCCGATGGAAATGAACTGTGTTGAAAAGGATGTTGCAGCCAGGATGAACGCGCATTATAAGGAACAGCAGCGATACATGATCATCGGCCGTACGGCCAATATTACTAAACCGCTTCCCGGCCGTACCAATTGCCAGTACCGTAATAAATGCTGGCTGGGCTGTCCGTTCGGTGCGTATTTCAGCACACAATCATCAACACTGCCGGCCGCACAGGCAACCGGTAATTTGACCTTAAGGCCATGGTCGATCGTTACCAAAATATTATATGATAAGGACACCAAGAAAGCTAAAGGTGTAGAGGTATTGGATGCGCAAAACAACCAGACCTATGAATATTATGCCAAAATCATTTTCGTCAATGCATCTACGCTGAACTCAGCATGGGTGCTGATGAACTCGGCTACCGATATCTGGCCTGATGGTTTAGGATCGAGCAGCGGCGAATTGGGTCACAACCTGATGGATCACCATTTGGGTGTTGGCGCAGGCGGCGTGGTTGAAGGCTTCGAAGACAAATATTATTTCGGCCGCCGCGCGAACGGTATTTATATTCCACGTTTTAGGAACCTGAATGGCGAGAAACGCAGCTACGTTCGTGGCTTTGGCTACCAGGGTGGTGCCGGACGTGATGAATGGGGACGCAGTATACCCGAAATGAACATCGGCGGTGCATTTAAAGATGCCTTGTCTGAGCCCGGTGAATGGTCGATGGGTATAGGCGGCTTCGGCGAAACATTGCCATATCATGAGAACAGGTGCTATGTCGATAAAGACAAAAAAGACAAATGGGGTTTACCTGTGCTGGCTATTGATGCAACCGTGAAAGACAACGAGATCAAGATGCGCATCGATATGGCAGAGGATGCCAAGGAGATGCTGGAAGCTGCAGGTGTAAAACACGTGCAAACCTTTAACAGTGAACCGGTGCTTGGCCGCGGTATTCATGAGATGGGCACCGCCCGTATGGGTCGCGATCCGAAGACTTCTGTACTTAACGAATGGAACCAGGTGTGGGACGCTAAAAACGTGTTTGTGACCGATGGCGCCTGTATGACCTCCGCGGCCTGCCAGAACCCATCGTTAACCTATATGGCTTTGACGGCGCGCGCTGCAAACCATGCTGTAGAGGAATTGAAGAAAGGAAATGTATAGTGATAAGTTAACCGGTGATCAGTGACTGGTTAGCAATAAAACAAGCTAACAATTCAGCAATTAAATCACTCATTCAATAATTAAACATAGACCAATGACTGAAGAACCCAAAGATGCGTCTCAAAGCCCGTCAAGGCGCGATTTTATCAAGCAGAGCGCGGTAGCAGCTGCGGCATTTATGATCGTTCCGCGCCATGTACTGGGCGGTAAGGGGTACCGCGCACCAAGTGATATGCTGACCGTTGCCAGCGTAGGCTGCGGTGGTAAAGGGCAAAGTGATATAGCCATGTTTGCCAGAAGCGGTAAAGCCAATATTGCTTACCTGTGTGATGTTGACGACAAGAACGCCGCAACCACATTTAAGAATTTCCCTAACGCCAAGCGCTATAAGGATTGGCGCGAAATGTTCGATAAAGAATCGAAGAATTTTGACGCTGTGTCGGTTTCAACACCCGATCATACCCACGCTGTAGTGGCTTATAACGCTATGCAGCGCGGCAAACACGTGTATGTGCAGAAACCGATGACGCATGATCTTTGGGAAGCGCGTACGCTCACCGCGGCTGCTCAGAAATTTAAAGTGGTTACCCAAATGGGCAACCAGGGAGCGTCAAATGACGGTACCCGTTTGATGTCCGAATGGTATGACGCCGGTTTGATAGGCGATGTGCACACTATTTATTGCTGGACCAACCGCCCGGTATGGCCGCAGGGTGTGGCATGGCCAAAAACCAAAGCTGAAGTTCCTCCAACATTGGACTGGAACCTATGGCTGGGCAATGCTCCTTATAAAGACTTTGTAGATAATTTGGTGCCGTTCAACTGGCGTGGCTGGTGGGACTACGGTACCGGCGCTTTGGGCGATATGGGTTGCCACCTGGTTGAAGCTCCGTTCAGGGTGTTGGACCTGCAATATGTAAAAGACGTGCAGGCCAGCGTCGGGTCAGTTTATGTAGGTGAATTCCGAAAAGGCGTTTTCCCTGAAAGCTGTCCGCCTTCGAGCCATATCACCATGACTTTCCCGAAAACCCACAAAACAAAAGGTGATATTACGCTCCATTGGATGGACGGGGGTATTGAGCCTGAAAGACCTGAAGAACTCGGTGCTAACGAACTTTGGGGCGGCGAAGAAGGTAACGGTTGTTTGTTTATAGGTACTAAGGGCAAAATGTACTCCAGTACCTATTCCGATGCCGCTCATCTGCTGCCAAGTTCGCGTATGCAGGAAGACAAAGTGAAGAATGTTAAACAACGCTGGGCACGTGTACCCGATGGAGCTAACGGCCATTATAAACAGTGGGTTGAAGGCTGTTTAGCTGGTTATGGAAAAACGGAACTGAGCTCGTCATTTGAGCGGGCGGGTCCATTGACCGAGGCTTTACTGATGGCGAACCTTGCTGTTAGGGGACATGACCTTGCTGTAAAAGGCGCGAATGGTAGAAATACTTATCCGGGCCAGGTTAAGCTGCTTTGGGATAACGATGCAATGAAAGTAACCAATTTTGATGACGTGAACCAATATGTTAAACGTAATTACCGTGAAGGCTTCGAATTGAAAGTGTAATGAGTAAGGAGTCGGAAAGTCCGCATAAGTCGGGAAGTCCGAAAGATTAAGATTTGTAATAAATTAATTTTAAGTTTGAATATAACTTCCGGTCTTTCGGTCTTACGGACTTCCGGACTAACCAAAATCAATAAGTCAATAATTCGATAAATCAATAATTATGGATAGAAGAGATGCCATCGGAAGAATAGCCGTGATCATGGGTGGTACCATGATAGGCGCCGAGTTCCTGCTCGCGGGTTGCAAGCCTAACGGGCCGGCAACAATAACCAACCTGTTCGACGAGAACCACGTTGCATTCATGGACGAAGTAGCCGATACGATTTTGCCGGATACAGCAAGCAGCCCCGGTGCAAAAGCCGCTAAAGTGGGTGCGTTTATGGCCGTAATGGTACGCGATTGCTACGAAACTCCCGACCAGGACATTTTCCTGAAGGGCCTGGGTAAGATAGATGATGCGGCCAATAAAAAATTCAGCAAGAAGTTCATGGACTTGGATGCTACGCAAAAAACCGCTTTGCTGACAGACCTGGATAAAGAGCAGCAGGCTTACTCAAAAACCAAAAAGCCGAAAGATCCGAACCATTATTTCAGGATGATGAAGGAGCTTACTTTGCTGGGCTATTTCACTTCTGAAGTGGGCGCAACGAAAGCATTGCGCTATGTTCCGGTACCGGGACGCTATGATGGCTGCATCCCTTACAAAAAAGGCGACAAAGCCTGGGCGCTGTCCTGATCCTTTTAGTTGATTAGGTTGAATAAGTTATCCCGATAGTTATCGGGAGGTTGATTGAGTTCGACCGTAAGAACTTATTCAACTTAACCTGCCTGCCGGTAGGCAGGTACAACTTAACCTAACTCAATCAACTACTTAATCAAAAAAATGAGCAAAAGAAAATTGCGCATGGGCATGGTAGGCGGAGGAAAGGATGCTTTTATAGGCGCCATACACCGCATTGCCGCCAATATGGATGGGCAGATCGAACTGGTTTGCGGGTCATTAAGCATCAACGAAGATATCGCCAGAGAGAGCGGTAAAATACTTTTTTTGCCCGAGGACCGCACCTATACCACTTACGAGCAAATGATAGCCGCCGAAGCAAAAATGCCGGCGGACAAACGTATGGACTTCGTGACCATCGTTACGCCTAATTTTGCGCACTTCGGCCCTGCTATGATGGCATTGGACAACGGCTTTAACGTCGTGATAGAAAAACCCATCGCATTTACTTTAGACGAAGCGAGGCAACTGAAAAAGAAACTGGACGAAACCGGTTTGATGCTGTTATTGACGCATACTTACTCAGGCTACCCGATGGTGAAAGAAGCCAAGCAATTCATCAAAAGCGGTAAACTGGGAAAAGTAAGAAAGATATATGTCGAATATCACCAGGGATGGCTGAGCAAACTTTCCGAGAGGGAAGGCAATGCGCAGGCCGCCTGGCGCACCGATCCCAAAAGATCTGGTAAAGCAGGGTGTATGGGTGATATCGGCACGCACGCTGCGCACCTGGCCGAATATATTTCGGGATTAAAGATCACACAGATGTGCGCTTCGCTGAATGTCGTTGTTGAAGGCCGCATGCTGGATGACGACGGCGCGATATTACTGCGTTTTGAAGAAAACGCCACAGGTGTGCTGACGGCGTCACAAGTGGCTGCTGGTGAGGAGAATGCATTGAAAATACGTGTTTATGGTGAGCATGGCGGCCTGGAGTGGGCACAGCAGGAACCCAACACGTTAACCATCCGCTGGTCGGATAAACCGGCTGAAACATTACGTGCCGGCAATAATTACAAAGCATGGGAATCGTCCTATGCGATATCGAATTGCCGTACACCGGGCGGTCACCCCGAAGGTTATTTGGAAGCCTTTGGTAATTTGTACCACAATTTCGCTTTGGCTTTAAGCGCCAAAATGAATGGTGAAGATCCGCACCCGGAATGGCTTGATTTTCCCGGTGTTGAAGACGGCATAAGAGGCATGGCCTTTATCGATAACGTGGTGGCTTCGAGCCAGTCGGATAAAAAATGGTTTGATCACGTAGTTTAATGTGCGGATGTGCAGATATGCGAATGTGCAGATGATCAACGAACTAATGAACTAATGAACCAATAAACCAATGAGAACGATCAAAGGCCCCGCAATATTTATCGCGCAATTCATCGGCGACCAGGAACCATTCAACAATTTAACATCGATCTGCAAGTGGGCGAAGAACCTGGGCTATAAAGCCGTGCAGCTGCCTACAAACGACCTGCGTTTTATCGATGTGCAAAAAGCGGCCGAAAGTAAAACGTATGCCGACGAGATCAAAGGACAGGTAAACGCATGCGGACTGGAAATTTCCGAATTATCAACGCACTTACAGGGACAATTGGTTGCGGTTAACCCGGTTTACGACGAGCTTTTTGACGCCTTTGCTCCACAACAGGTAAAAAATAATCCTGCCGAAAGGCAAAAATGGGCGGTGCAGCAGGTAAAGGATGCGGCAAAAGCTTCTCAAAATTTAGGCCTTAACGCCAGTGTAACTTTTAGCGGCGCTTTCCTATGGCCGATGATGTATCCCTGGCCACAGCGCCCGGCGGGCATCGTAGAAACCGGTTTTACCGAGCTGGCCAAACGCTGGAAACCGATACTGGATGTTTATGAGGATTGCGGTATCGACCTGTGCTACGAGATACATCCCGGCGAGGACCTGCACGACGGCATTACCTACGAAATGTTTTTGGAAAAGGTGAATAATCATAAACGCGCCTGCCTTTTGTATGATCCGTCGCACTTTGTACTGCAATGCCTCGATTACCTGGAATATATCGATAACTACCACGAGCGTATCAAGATGTTCCATGTGAAGGATGCCGAATTTAACCCTACGGGTAAGCAAGGCGTGTATGGCGGTTACCAGGGCTGGGTCGACCGCGCCGGGCGTTTCCGCTCATTGGGCGACGGGCAGGTTGATTTTAAATCGATTTTTAGTAAATTGACGGCTTATGATTATACCGGCTGGGCCGTGCTGGAGTGGGAATGTGCCTTGAAAAACTCGGAAGACGGTGCAAGAGAAGGCGCCGAATTCATCAAAAATCATATCATACGGGTTACCGACAAGGCATTTGACGATTTCGCAGCTTCAGGCTCTGATGAGGCATTTAATCGTCGCACCCTGGGCCTGAAATAGTTTACAAGCAACCAATTAACCTAAAACAATAAATTCATGTCAACAATCAATCGTACACAGTTGTTCAGGGCGAGCTGCCTTTCGCTGCTGGTAACTTCATTGTCATTCGGCATCCGGGCCGGCATTTTAAACCAATTGGGGAGCCAATTTAAATTAGACACTGCTCAATTGTCACTTATTACATCAACCGCTTTCTGGGGCTTTCCAATTGCCGTTGTTATAGGCGGTATGATCGTAGACGTCATTGGCATGAAGCGGTTGCTCGTAATAGCGTTCCTGCTTCACCTCCTCGGTATCGTGCTTACTATTTTCGCCGGAGGATTCTGGACACTTTATATTTCGACTTTATTTATCGGTCTGGCGAATGGTACAGTGGAGGCATCTTGTAACCCATTGGTAACTACATTATATCCGGAGAGCAAAGCAACCAAGCTGAATCACTTTCATTTGTGGTTTCCAGGCGGCATATTCATAGGTACGCTTATTGTACTTTTGTTTACCAAACTCAATTTAAACTGGCAAATACAGGTTGGCGTAATGCTGATACCAACCTTAATCTACGGTTATCTCTTCTCAAAATTGGATTTCCCGGTTACGGAACGCGTTTCATCTGGCGTATCTACCGCGGGTATGTATAAAGCCGTTGCATCGCCGCTATTCATCTTTATGTTTATTTGCATGTGCGGCACGGCTATAACCGAACTGTACACCGAACAATGGGTACCGGTTCTCCTAAAAAACATAGGGAACCCGATACTAATCGTTACCGCAACTTCGGGTATCATGGTGATCGGCAGGGGGCTTGCTAAACCAGTGTTGCAGCAGTTCGCGCCTCAAACCCTATTGTTGATGTCAACTACTATTGCTGCGGTTGGACTTTATTTATTGTATTCCGGTACGGGAAATGCTTTTGTAGATGCAATTGTATTCGGAATAGGCGTTTGTTTTTTCTGGCCTACGATGTTGGGTTTTGTCAATACAAATCTTCCTAAAACAGGCGCGTTGGGGTTGAATTTAATGGGCGGAGCGGGGATGTTTGCTGTATCAATTTATACGATCTATATGGGCAAACACTATGATAACCTGGTAGCCCAGAATAATGGTGATACCTCATTTGCCGGACACCAGGTTTTGTACATTACCCTGTTTATACCGATAGTTTTGATCGCGGCGTTTGCCGGCCTGGTTATTTATATGCGGGGTCGAAATAAAACAAAACCTTTACAAACGGCGGCTGTATAAAATATGGCCGGATTGTTTAAATTGCGGGCTGAACAAACAAATTAATCACTGCAAACAACACTCTTTTTTAAAATCATGAAAAAAATATTTCTCGTTCTTGGTGTAAGTCTGATCATAGCGGCCTGCGGCGGCAACAAATCCGGTAACGATTCAGCCGCGGATAGCGCATCGTCAGCCAATAAGACAGCCACGTCAACGGAATCAAATGTAGATACCGCTGCTGGCCATAACGGTACGGATAAAGCCGGCGGCACTCCATCTGCGCCCGGCGCACAACTGATCGCAAAATTTGATTGCCTCACCTGCCACAAGGAACAGCAAAAAATAGTGGGCCCTGCTTACGCGGACGTTGCCGAAAAATACAGATCGGCGCCGGCAGGCATCGTGGATACTTTGGCCAATAAGGTCATCAAAGGTGGTAGCGGCCATTGGGGCACCACACCAATGACCCCGCACCCGGCTGTATCAATGGATGACGCAAAAACCATGGTGAAATATATTTTATCATTAAAGAAACAATAGTTTTTTTAATTAACTCTTTAATACGCAAACCATGACCGCAGGTATCCGGATCAAGCTTTCTACCATGATGTTCCTGGAGTTTTTTATCTGGGGGGCCTGGTTTGTAACGATGGGTACCTACCTGATGACAACTCTGCACGCTTCAGGCACGCAGAATGGCGAAGCCTACCTGACCCAGGCATTCGGCGCCATTATCGCTCCGTTTGTTGTTGGCCTTATTGCCGATAAATACTTTTCGGCGCAAAAAATACTTGGCGTGCTGCACATTATCGGAGCGGTGTTGTTGTTTTGCGAATCCCTGGCACCGGATTTCTCATCCTTTTATCCGGGCATCCTCGCCTATATGATCATCTATATGCCAACACTGGCGTTGGTCAATTCGGTGGCATTTAAGCAAATGACCGATCCGAGCAAGGATTTTCCTTTGGTCAGGATATTTGGAACTTTAGGCTGGATGGTAGCAGGTGGGCTTATCGGGTGGTTGAACTGGGAGCATAGCGGTTCATTAGCGCTCACCTTTAAAATGGCGGCCGGCGCTTCGCTGGCCCTGGGACTAATGAGCTTTACACTTCCGGATACCCCTCCGGGGAAGAAAAATCAAAAAACATCCATCGGCGATATCATTGGGTTAGATTCTATCGGTCTGTTAAAAAATAAATCATACCTCGTATTTTTCCTCGCGTCAGTTGCGATTTGTATCCCGCTGGCTTTCTATTACAATTTCACTAACCCATTTCTGAACGAGGTGGGTATGAAACGCGCCGCGGCGGTGCAGGGGCTTGGCCAGTTTTCAGAATTATTTTTTATGGCAGCCATGCCTTTCTTCTTTGTACGATTAGGCGTCAAAAAGATGCTTGCGGCGGGGATGCTGGCCTGGGGCCTCAGGTATCTTTTCTTTGCGTACGGCGATGCCGGTAGCGGCTACTGGATGCTGGTAGGGGGCATTGTGCTGCACGGTATCTGCTACGATTTTTTCTTTGTGACAGGGCAGATTTATACCGACAGGTTCGCGGGCGAACGTTTTAAAAGTGCCGCGCAGGGTTTTATTACCCTGGCTACATACGGTTTGGGCATGATGATAGGTTATTTTATATCGGGGCCAATTGTTGACCACTGGAAAACAGCGCAGAACATGCACGATTGGAAATCCATCTGGCTTATACCGGGCGGTATATCTGTTGCAGTTATGCTCGTGTTTATATTGTTCTTCTCGGATAAAAAACATATCGAAACACAACCCGGACTGGATATTGAAGAGCCCTCACCGGCTGTGGAAATATAATTAATTTGAAAATGCGCCGATTTGAAGATTTGAAAATTATGACATCGAAACAGGTTTTTATTTTCAAATTAACACACTTTCAAATTTTCAAATAGAAGATTATGGGAAATCAAGACCGCCGATCGGCCATCAAAAATATGCTTGCCGGTACCGCAGCCATCACCGCTACAGGAATGTTATCATCATTTACAAAAAGCGAAAAAGAAGGGGGAGTTACTCAGCTTAAAGGCAATATCAACCATTCGGTAAGCCCCTGGTGCTACAGCGAATATACGCTGGACCAGCTTTGCGAAATATCAAAAGGTATCGGCATTACCGGCGTTGACCTTTGCGGCCCCAAGGATTGGCCAACGCTGCAAAAGCACGGCTTGTATTCGTCGATGTGCAACGGCGCCGAACTGGGCCTTTACGATGGCTTTAACGATACAAAATTCCACGATAAGCTGATCAAGAACTACACTGATATGATCCCGCTGGTGGCGAAGAACGGTTATAAAAACCTGATCTGCTTTAGCGGTGCGCGCCGTGGTATAAGCGATGAAACCGGCTGGAAGAATTGTGAAGCGGGTATAAAAAAACTGATTGCTTTAGCCGAAAAAAATAATGTGATCTTGTGCATGGAGTTGCTGAACAGCAAGATCGACCATAAAGATTACCAGTGCGACCGCGTAGAGTGGGGCGTTGAGCTTTGCAAACGTATCAATTCGCCAAATTTTAAATTGCTGTTCGATATCTATCACATGCAGATCATGGAGGGTGATATCGTTCGCAATATTACCGACTATCACCAATACCTGGCGCATTTCCATACCGGCGGCATACCCGGCAGGCGTGAGATTGACGATACGCAGGAACTGTTTTACCCTGCCGTAATGCGCGCCATAGTGGCTGTGGGCTTTAAGGGATATGTAGGGCAGGAGTTTGTACCGAAGCAGGCGGACAAGATCGCTTCGCTGCGCGCTGCCATACAGATATGTGATGTTTAATTAATTTTCAAATAACCAAATTGACCAATTAAAACTATGACTACGAGGAGAACATTTTTGGCGCATGCCGGCATTGCTTCGGCGGCGGTATTGCTGGCGCCCGAACTATTATCGGCCCAGGGCAGGCTGAATACCGGATTGCAACTGTACACCCTTCGCGATCAGTTGCCTAAGGACGTAAAAGGCGTAATCGGCAAGGTGGCGCAGGCCGGTTATAAGGAGGTTGAAACTTTTGGATATTCCAAAAAGGATGGCTATTGGGGATTAGACGCGAAGGCATTCGCAGCATTGCTCAAGGCCAACGGACTAAAGACACCAAGCGGGCATTATGACCTGAACTCGTTTTTTGTCAACGGCAAAATGGACGATCTGAACAGCTACATCGACGCTGCACATATTACGGGACAGGGTTATATCGTTGTTCCTTCGATAGACGGGGATATCCTGAAAAGCAAAAGTGATTTTAAAAAAGTAGCGGCCAATTTGAACAGAGCAGCAGAGATCTGTAAAAAAGCAGGCCTCAAACTGGGTTACCATAATCACAATTTCGAGTGGAAACCGATCGACGGCACTACTTTTTATGATACTATCCTTGCGGAAACCGATCCGAAGCTGGTTCATATGGAAATGGATATTTTCTGGGTAGTACGCGCCGGGCAGGATCCCATAAAAATATTAAAGAAACACTCAGGACGTTTTGCGCTGGCGCATGTGAAAGACAGGGACAAACATAATCCGGACATTAATACCGAAATAGGCAAAGGCAGTATCGATTTTAAAACTATCGTACCCATAGCGAAGGCAGCCGGGGTAAGTCACTTTATTATGGAGCAGGAGAATTTTACCAATATCGATCCCTATACAAGCATTACCGAAAGTTGCAAGTACATGAGTTACATTTTACATGTTTAAGTTTTAAACCAATTAATTTATTCAATTATGAAATACAGGATCATATTAACCGCGCTGATGGCAGGCAGTGTATTTATGGCTAAAGCACAGCAGAAGGCAAAACCAGAAGATACCGAAATATGGGAACCTATCCCTAAAGTGGTGACACCAGGCGAACATGTGGGTGACGCCCCTTCGGATGCGATCGTCTTATTTGACGGCAAAAATCTTGACGAATGGGTACAAAATAACGATGGCTCACCAGCTAAATGGGATGTGGCCAACGGCATTTTGACGGTAAACAAGAATTACGGCAACATCGAGACCAAGCGTAAATTCAGCAACTACCAGTTGCACATCGAATGGCGTGAACCAAACGGTTTGGAAGGCGAAGGGCAGGCGCGCGGTAACAGCGGCGTATTCCTGGCCTCAATAGGCAAGGGCGATGCAGGCTACGAATTACAAGTGCTTGATTCTTATAAAAATAAGACCTATGTAAATGGTATGGCCGGCAGCTTGTACAAACAGGCAATTCCTTTGGCCAATCCTGGTCGCCCCAATGGCGAATGGCAGACTTATGACGTGATCTGGACGGCGCCAACTTTTAACGCAGATGGATCATTGAAGTCGGCAGCTTATGCGACCGTATTTTTTAACGGCGTGCTGGTTGAAAATCATTTTCAACTAACAGGACCAACTTTATACATCGGGAAACCTGAGTATAAAGCTCACGGCCCTTCGCCTATAAAATTGCAGGCCCACGGCGATAAAAGCAAACCGCTGAGTTTCCGTAATATTTGGGTTAGGGAGCTGTAATTCCTTAAGAAAATTAAAATAGAAGGCCGTTCGTGATGAGCGGCCTTTTTTGTTGTGTGCCCGGCATGGGGGTAAACTATAGGGTGAAAGTCCCGAGCGCGCCTTGATAGTGGGAAGCGTCAGCTAAGGGCAAGGGTGTCCACCGTGAGGAGGAATCTGAAAGAAGCCGGCGGCAAAT